>Ga0208047_1000049_pt1 | contig 41268 bp, 39 predicted proteins | sample Kivu_220m_FD_184162 | JGI IMG/M metagenome (GOLD analysis project Ga0208047, IMG submission 184162) | Freshwater microbial communities from Lake Kivu, Western Province, Rwanda to study Microbial Dark Matter (Phase II) - Kivu_220m (SPAdes)... | ecosystem: Environmental > Aquatic > Freshwater >...
AGCCTTTGGCCTGACGTAAATAAAAAATTAAGGTATAAAATACCTGAGCATATAGTACAAAGAAGAGAATCAATTCTTTCACTTCAACAGATTTTATATAAAATTGAAGATGCTAAAAAAGAAGGGGATAAAAATAAGGAATATTTTAACTTAGCACTTTATTACTTAACGAAATCAGCAGAAGTATAGTTTGAAATTAAAAAAATTAATGAAAATATTCATAAACTTGGAGTCAACTACATACAATAATTACCTGTCATTACAGACAGTAAAAAAGGAAGATCACCATGACTATTGGTAAACAGCAAACCTTAAAACTATTTCTGGAAAAAGAAGAGAAACTGCTCAGCCTAAGACAAGCAAGTGAGTGGGCTTCACAATACTTAAACCGGAAAGTAACAATTTCAAACATCTCATATTTACTCCAATATGGAAGAATAAAAAAGTATGGTAGTGATGGTAATCCCTTAATAAATATTAATGAACTAAAAGAATATTACGAGTCTTATAACCGGGAAAAACTGTGGAAAAAGAAATTAGGTAAAGACCTAAATTGGCATTTGTCTTTTGTAGAGTACAAAGAATCAGATAGGACAAAACACGTTCATAGGTTGCATCCTTACAAAGGAAAATTTATCCCTCAATTAGTAGAGTATTTTCTTGATTCTCATACCGACGAATTCAAGCAAGAAATATATTTCAATAAAGGTGATATAGTACTTGATCCATTTTGCGGTAGTGGAACAACATTAGTTCAAGCAAATGAATTAGGGATGCATGCTATTGGTATAGATATTTCTGCATTTAATGCAATGATTAGCAATACCAAGGTTGAAAAGCATAATATCCAAAAGCTTAAGAATGTAATTTATCAAATAACATCGAATCTGGAAAGTTTTCAAAAGACAAGAACTAATATTGGGTTTGAAGAACATCTTCTCTCAGAACTTGCAAAATTTAATTATAAATATTTCCCTTCACCAGAATATAAGAAAAAGGTAAGGGAAGGCGAAATTAATGAGAAAAAATATGCAAAAGATAAAGAACAAGATTTTTTAAGCGTATATCATGATTTAGTTGAAAAATATAAAATTCAAATTAAGCAAGATGAAAATAATACTTTCTTAAATAAATGGTTTTTATTTCCGGTAAGAGAAGAAATTGATTTTGTTTTTAGCGAATTAAAACGAATTGATAATAAGAATATTAAGAAAATTCTAGCCATAATTCTTAGTAGAACTGTTCGTTCTTGCAGAGCAACCACTCATGCTGATTTAGCAACTTTGAAAAAGCCTGTTACAACTACCTATTATTGTAAAAAACACGGTAAAATATGTAAGCCTATCTTTTCTATCAATGGTTGGTGGCAAAGATATACCTTAGATACGTTGAACCGTCTTAGAGAATTCGATAGATTACGAACTGAAACATTTCAAATCTGTTTAACAGGAGATAGTAGAACAATAGATATTTATGAAGAAATAAAAAAAAGAAACTCAGATTTTGCAGAATTATTGTTACGGCAAAAGATTAAAGGAATTTTTTCCAGTCCACCTTATGTAGGACTTATTGATTATCACGATCAACATGCTTATGCATACGAAATATTTGGGTTTGCTCGGAAAGATGGATTAGAAATTGGTCCTCTTTCAAAAGGTCAAGGGAAAGAAGCAAGAGACTCCTATGTTAAAGATATAGCGGAATCTCTAAAGAATTGTAAAAAATACCTTCAAAAAGATTATGACATTTTTTTAGTAGCCAATGACAAATTTAATCTTTATCCCTATATTTCTAAGCTAGCTGATATGAAAATTGTTAATCAATTTAAGCGCCCTGTATTAAATAGAGTTGAAAAAGATAGATCAAATGCCTACGCCGAAATAATATTTCATTTAAAGGAAAGGTAGATAGAATGTCGCTTAAAAAAGAACAGATAAAACTAATCGAGAATACCATCAAAGATAGTCTACGGAAAAAGTTTCAGAAATACGAGCCAGAAACAAATCAAATGCCTTTTCACTATAGACTACTCGGCCGAGATAGAATGGCACTATTTTCTTTTATCCATTCCTTAAATACCACTTTTGGCACATCTATTTTTGAGCCTGTAGCTGAAACGTTAGCAAGTCTAAAATTTCAATTTGCACAGAAACAGTATGTGGTTGGTAATACTATCAGTGAACAAGCTCAATCGGAAATTCAACATATCATGAATGACCTTACAATAGGTAAAAATCCGAATAAGGCAGAGGAGATTGAAAGAATAAGAAAAGTTTGTGATAAGGGAACAATAAATAAAATAAAATCAGTAAAAGTAGATTTATTTGCTAAAAATACTGATGGCACTATCCATTTATTTGATTTAAAAACGGTAAAGCCCAACATTAGCAATTTTAAGGATTTTAAAAGAACATTGTTAGAATGGGTAGCAATTTTTTTAGTAAAAAAGCCAAATGCAAAGATAAACTCATATATTGCTATACCATACAATCCCTATGAACCAAAACCCTATGAAAGATGGACATTAAAAGGCATGTTGGATTTAGATAGAGAACTAAAAGTTGCAAAAGAATTGTGGGATTTTCTTGGAGGTGATGGTGCCTATGATGAATTATTGAATTGTTTTGAAAGAGCAGGTATTGAATTAAGACCAGAAATTGATGCTTATTTTTCAAAATTCAAGCAATAGAGTTAAGAGTGAAAATGCCCACAACAGCAGATAACACAGATCTCTCATTCTTCTCCTAACACTCTTTTCACACTTTTCCTTGACAACCATCACTAAAGTGATTAGAATTTTCATTTAGTTTCAAGTTAACTGTAAGTACAGTCAATTTATTAAAATCCAATATAACTTTAATCTAATTTAGAAAAGGAGAGATATAAAGTGGAAACCATAAAAAGAAAATTGCCGGTATTTTTTATCATTCTAACTCTTACCCTATCAATTGTTCTAATTATACCTGGCATGTTATTTGCCCAGGAAGATGAAACTACTGAAGAGGAAATTGCAGAACCTGAACCGGAAGAACTGATCTTTGAAACTAAACTTCCCAAAATACAGGCTAAAGAGGGGGAGACATTTATTTTTAACTTTGATGTAGCCTATAAAGCAGGAGATGAACCATTTGGTATTGAAGAAGGCAAGAGTGAAAAAACCTTTGATATTACAGTTGATTACCCTACCGGCTGGATTGCTGCAGTGGCATCCGGTAGCACTGAAGCAACAGCTATTAACCTGAAATTTAATAGCAGAGAGAGCTTGAGGCTTATGGCAATTCCACTTGTACAACAGGAACCAGGTGAATATGACTTTAAGGTAACTTTCAAATCTGCTATTGAAGGCGACACTCTGGAAGGATCAATAGAATTTACCGCAGTAGCACCTCCAACCTATGAAATTAGCCTTACAACAAAAACAGGAATGCTAAGCACAGAATTGACCTCGGGAAAAGATAACCACTATAAACTGATTGTAACAAATAATAGTTCCACATCTGTTGAAAATATAAGCTTGAGCTCAACCGAGCCTAAAGGCTGGCGAGTTAGTTTTGATAAGGATAAAATCGAATCAATGGAAGCCGGAGAAAAGATCGAGATTGATGTAACCATCAATCCACCTGAAAAAACCATTGCCGGGGACTATATGCTAACCTTTAAGGCATCCAGTGAAAATAGTAATTCCAGTATCGATCTCAGAGCAACTGTTGAAACTCCTACCATCTGGGGAATTGTTGGAATAGGAATTATAGTAGTGGTTATAATTGGTGTTGCTGTAATCTTTGCAAGATTAGGAAGAAGATAAATTATGAGTGACAACAATAATATAATAATTGCTAAAGATCTATCTAAAAAATACAACGAGCATCTGGTTGTAGACAACCTGAATTTGGCTATTAAAAAAGGTGAAATTTTCGGTCTTCTCGGTCCCAATGGGGCAGGCAAATCCACTGTTATTCTTATGGCTCTGGGACTTACAGAACCCTCGTCAGGAAGCATAAATGTTGCAGGATTTAATTCAACCAGGGAGCCATTGAAGGTTAAAAGAATAACCGGATATCTGCCTGAAAAAGTAGGTTTTTATGACGATATGACTGCAAAGAGTAACCTTACCTACACTGCAGAACTTAATAACATTCCCTACAGGGAAACCCCTAAAAAAATTGATGAGGTTCTGGAAATAGTAGAACTAACTAAAAATAAAAATCAACTGGTTAAAACATTTTCCAAGGGAATGAAACAAAGACTGGGGATTGCAGATGTACTTATAAAAGACCCACAACTGGTTATTTTTGATGAGCCAACAGAAGGTCTTGATCTTAAGGTAGCAAATCAGATTCTGCAAACCATTCTAGATTTAAACAAGCAAAAAAATATTACCTTCCTTCTGTCATCCCATCAACTAAACCTTATGCAGAGAGTATGCCCCCGGGTAGGTATATTATCCAGGGGCAAACTAATCGGCGAAGGAAACGTTGAAAACCTGGGGAGGAACCTGTTTGGCGGAGGAAAATATAGAATAGAACTGGAGCTTGAAAAAGTGACGGGTGAAATAATAGAAAAGTTAAAAAAATTAGATAAAGTGGTAAATGTAAATAAGGTTGACAACCAGTTGCAGGTAGTATGCGATAAAGATATAAGACAGGATATATCCAGACTCATTGCCAATGAAGGTATACTTATGACCAGGATGAATATGAAACAGGACGCATTAGAAGAGATTTATCTAAAATATTTTAAAGAGGAGTAAAATGAGAAGCATTTTAACCGTATACAGAAAAGAGCTTACCGATCATTTTAGCAGCAATAAGTTTTTAGTTCTCTTAGCACTTATATATATTGCGGGGTTATCATCAACTTATGTTGCACTTCAAAATATAAGGGAGTCAGCAAGCGGACTGAGCAAAAATGTATTCTTATACCTGTTTACCACTGGAGGAGATGTACTCCCCTCTTTTATAACCTTTATTAGCTTTTTCATACCTATAATAGGAATAATCTTTGGCTTCGATGCCATAAACAGTGAAAAAAATAGCGGAAACTTAAGCAGGATTCTATCGCAGCCAATTTACAGGGACAGTATCATAAATGGTAAATTTCTGGCAGGTATCACCACTCTAAGTATCATCATAGCAAGCATAGTATTTATAATTTCAGGCATTGGCCTTTTTTCAATCGGTGTGCCGCCAACCTCGGAAGAAATCTTGAGAATATTTTTCTTTATATTTATCTGTATTTTCTATGGCGGATTCTGGATGGGACTTTCTATATTATTTTCGGTTATTATGGAAAAAACCGCTGCATCAATACTTACTGCCATTGCTATATGGATATTTCTTATGTTTTTCCTTCCAATAATTGCCAATGCCATAGCCAATGCAGTTGTTTCACCAGAAAGTGCTTCAGTGGCCGACCAGGTGAGAAATTATACTATTGAGCACAGCATTGCAAGAATTTCTCCATCCACCCTATTTACTGAAGCCATTGTCATACTGCTTGTACCGGTAGGCGGACATCTATTATTCAGGCCTGTACTCGAAGCAGAAGTAAGCCAGATGATACTCAATCCATTATCCATTGGTCAGAGCTTAATTCAAGTATGGCCGCAGCTGGTGGTTATTGTTGCGCTGGCAATCATCTGCTTTGCAATATCATATATTATATTTATGAGACAGGAGATAAGATCAACTTAATCCTGAGGGGTGGTTACTTCTCCTCCTTAAAATTTTAAGGCACCTCAACAAATCATCTGCAAGCTTATCTTCAAGCACTATTTGTTTTCCGGTTACAGGATGGGTAAATTCCAATCTTTTTGCATGTAAAAATTGTCTCCCGATTCCTAACTCTTCTGCCATTTTTTTTGACTTGTCGCTGCCATATATCGCGTCTCCTATTATAGGATGGCCGATATAACTCAGGTGCACTCTTATTTGATGTGTTCTTCCTGTTTCCGGATGAATATCCAGCAGTGTAGAGTTTTCGAATTCTTCTTTAACCTCAAATCTGGTTACGGCATCTCTACCCCTGTCAATCGATATGCTCATTTTCTTCCTATCCATTCTGGAGCGGCCAATGGGAAGAATTATCTCACCTTTGCTTTCGGAAAAACTACCCCATACCAGCGCAGTATAGGTTTTTTTAATTTCTCTTTCCTTGAACTTTTCTGACAGTAACCGGTGGGTATTATCATCCCTTGCTATTATAAGCAGCCCTGAAGTATCCTTATCCAGCCGGTGCACAATTCCAGCCCTGTCTTTGCTTGATAGGTTCGACAGCTTATCGTAATGATAGAGAAGGGCATTGACAATTGTATCTTTACTGAAGCCTGGAACCGGATGGGTCAGTACTCCCGGTTTTTTTGATATCACCAGCAGATACTGGTCTTCATAAACTACCCTTAGATTTATTTTTTGAGGTGTTACTTCAGTATAGGGGCCACCTTCTTCAAAGCATTCAATAGTAACTCTGTCATTTTTAACCAGCCTGTAGTGCTTGTTTACAACTTTACTGTTTACTTTTACCTTATCTCTTCCGATTATATTCTGAATATGGCTTCTTGATGTATTCTCTATTCTGCTGGTTAGAAATTTATCAATTCTCTGCCCTGAACTTCCAGCATCTACTGTAAAACTTAAAGTGCCGTCTTCTCTCTTACTCAACTCCCTTGAGTCTTTCCTTTTTTTAAATATTCTCTAAGTATTAGTATTATAATAAGGCAAAAACCAATTATAATAAAGCTGTCTGCTATATTAAATACAGGCCAGAATGTAAAATTTAAGAAATCGGTAACCTCCCCTACAAAATACCTATCAATAAGATTTCCGAGTGCCCCTCCTAATATGAAGCCCAGGGATACATTATAAAAAGCGTAATTAAGCTTAAGCATTATCTTTAATATAATTATTAAGGCAATAGCTACAAATGATATAATGGTTAAGGTTCTGGTGCTGTCCTGGAATAGTCCAAAAGCTGCACCGGTATTTTTAACATGGGTTATATAAAAAAACCCGCGGATTACTTCCATTGAACTGTTTAATGGAAGTCTTTCTATTATAATATATTTTGTTACCTGGTCTAAAATCAAAACACAAACAGCGCTTATTAAAAAATATACATTCATAAGAACATTTCTGCTTCCCCTGCTTAACATTTATATGATACTCCCTACTACTTTTATGCCAATTTTAATTTTTTCATCATTTACCTTAACTTCTTTTACAAACATATCTTCTTTAAATTCAGAACTCAAAGATTTACTTAATGTCTCTTTCATTATATAGTTTTTAAACTTCTTTAGAACATCTTCTTTTACTGCCGACTCAATAGCTGTATTTATGGTATTTTCTATCTCAAATCCAGCTTCTTTTCTCAAGTTCTGTATCTGGTGCACCAGTTCCCTGCAGAATCCTTCCTCCAGGAGCTCTCCTGATATAGCAGTAGGAAGCCCCACAGTAAATTCTCCATCACTTGCCACTCCAAATCCCTCTTTGTTTTTTATATCAACCAGAACCTCTTCTGGCAAGAGCTCTATTTTCCTGCCCTCTACAACCAAACTTACATTTTTATCATTTTTAACCTTAAGCGCAATCCGGACTGAACTTTCAGAAAGAAGCGCGTTCTTTATTTTTGGCACCAGAGAACCATATTTTTTACCCAGCATGGAGAGGTTTGGTTTTATATCATAGGATACCAGTTTATCAAGTTCTCCAGTAAACTCTAATTCTTTAACATTAAGTTCACTGGTTATGATATCCTTAAAATGATTTATAGCCTCTTTTTTTCTGGTGTCACCATCAAAATATATCAACACCTTTTCAACCGGCTGTCTTATCTTTATACTGACCTTACTCCTTACCGCTCTCCCAAGGCCTACTATTTTTCTTGCTGTATCCATTTTAAAACTGAGCTCTTCATCTATCAGGCTCTCATCTGCAGCCGGGTAGCTTTCCAGATGCACACTTTCTTCCCCTCTTCCAGGGCTTCCGGTTAGATTCTTATAGATTTCTTCGCTCAGGAAAGGTATAAAAGGCGCGCACAGCCTGGAAATAGTCACCAGGCATTCATACAGGGTACTGTAGGCGCTTATCTTGTCTTTATCTTCTTCACTCTTCCAGAACCTTCTCCTGCTTCTTCTGACATACCAGTTGGAAAGGACCTCAACAAAATTCTGTATCAGCCTACCGCTTTCAGTAACATTGAAATCATCCATAAGCTCATTTACTTTTTTTACGGTCAGGTTGAGCTCGGATATTATCCACCTGTCAATCTCAAATCTGTCACCTACCTCGAGATCATAGTCATAAGGATTAAAATTATCTATATTGGCATAAATTACAAAGAAAGAATAAGTATTCCATAGAGTAAGTATAAATTTCCTGATTACTTCATCAATGGCTTTTATGGAGAAATTTTTGGACAGCCATGGTGACACTCCTGTGAAGAAATACCACCTCAAGGCGTCAGCTCCCTGCTTGTTTAAAACATCCCACGGTATTACTACGTTGCCCCTGGACTTGGACATTTTCTGTCCACTTTCATCATTTATAAGACCGAGGCAGAGTACATTTTTAAAGCACGACTTTTTAAACAGGAGTGTAGAGATAGCAAGCAGTGTATAAAACCATCCCCTGGTCTGATCAATTGCTTCGCATATAAAATCAGCGGGGAAATTATCCTCAAACAACTCCACATTTTCAAAAGGATAGTGGTATTGCGCATAAGGCATTGAACCGGAGTCAAACCAGACATCTATTACTTCAGGCACCCTTCTCATATCCTTACCGCACTTTTCACATTTTATAATAATATTATCCACATAGGGCCTGTGCAGATCCAGATCGCGAGGCATATTTATTGCCTTTCCCCTGAGTTCTGCAACACTTCCTATACAGATTTTATGACTATTATCGTCCATCCATACCGGGAGAGGTGTGCCCCAGTATCTTTCCCTTGTAAGAGCCCAGTCAACATTGTTTTCCAGCCAGTTTCCAAACCTGCCGTGTTTTATATGTCCGGGATACCAGTTAATTTCTTCATTGGATTTTAAAAGATCATCCTTTATCCGGGAGGTTTTTATATACCAGCTCTTCTTGGCATAATATATTAATCTGCTTTCACATCTCCAGCAGAAAGGGTAAGAGTGTTTTACTTTTTTAATACTAAAAAGAAGGTTTCTTTCTTTTAGGTCCTTTATTATTTCTGGATTGGCTTCCTCTATACCCATACGGGCAAATTTTTCAACCCTTTTCTTAAACTTACCCTCTTCATCAACCATTTGAACCACCGGCAGATTATTTTCCTTTCCTGCATTCATATCATCTTCACCAAAGGCGGGCGCTATATGAACAATTCCTGTCCCCTCTTCAGTGGACACAAAGTCACCACCTATTATACTGAAGGCATTGCTTTTACCATCCGCATAATCATAAAGTGGTCTGTAATGGGAAGAAACCAGACTGCTGCCTTTAAAACTGCCGGTAACCTTACAGTCAGCATCCTCTCCAAAAACTTCTGCAAGCAAATTTTTTACCATTATTAGATTTTCACCCTTATACTCCACTTCTACGTAATCGCAAGTCTTATTTACCGCACCGGCCACATTGGAAATTAAAGTCCATGGAGTCGTGGTCCATACAAGGAAATATGTATTTTCCCTTTCAGCATGAGGGAATTTTACTATGACCGAATAGTCCTCTACTTCCCTATAGCCCAGAGCTGTCTCGTGAGATGAAAGCGCCGTTCCGCACCGCGGACAGTAAGGAACAATTTTATAGTCCTGATATAATAAATTTTTATCCCATATAGTCTTCAAGATCCACCATACGGTTTCAATATAGTCATTTTTAAAGGTGAAATAAGCATTGTCCATATCAAGCCAGAATCCTATGCGTTCAGTAAGTTTCTTCCAATCTTCCTCATATCTCATAACACTTTGCCTGCAGAGCTTATTAAATTTTTCAATACCGATTTCCTCTATTTCTTTTTTGGAATTAATGTTCAGCTCTTTTTCCATCTCCAGTTCCACCGGTAGCCCATGGGTATCCCAGCCAGCCTTTCTGGGCACATAATAACCCTTCATAGTCTTATATCTGGGAAAAATATCCTTATAAACACGCGACAGGACATGATGTACTCCTGGAGCTCCATTAGCAGTCGGAGGTCCTTCGTAGAATACAAACTTTTTTTTACTTTTAGATTTTTTCAGGCTTTTTTCAAAAATATCATTCTTCTTCCAGAAATCTAGAATTTTTTCTTCCAGCTTTACCAGATCTACTTTGCTGTCAACTTTTCTAAACATACCTTATACCTTTATGTCCTTCCCATTTATAAATAACTGTCCCAGAACTGTTTAATAGATTTTATATAATTAGTCTAATTTTGTGAAGTGGAAATATCACTATCTTCGATAAGTTCCTGGAGAATTTTTGCCGATCTTACAGCCTGCGCTTTGTAATGATTATTAAAATAGATGTAGGTTTTTTTGGTATTTTTTGCTACTTCTTTTACTCTTGATACCCACTCGCTGAGCTCTTCTTTGGTATAAAGATAATCATATCTCTGATAGCTGTATTTTGGTTTCCACCAGTTAAGGTCATTTCTTCCGTGAAATCTGATATATCCAGTACTAGTAGTACTGACGCTTGTAGGTGGGAGCAGACCTTTAAGCCGTGGCTCATCTACATTGCAGAATCCCATATTTAAATTTTTTAAATGATCTATAGTTTCCTCCCTTAACCAGCTATTATTCCTGAATTCCGCGCAAAGTTCCAGGTCTCTGAAATTTTCTCTTATCCGGCTTAAATAGTCACAATTACTCTGGCTAAACTTAAAAGCCCATGGAAATTGCAGCAGTACCGTCCCCATTTTATCTTCCTCAATAAGCGGCTTGAGTGAACCGATAAATTTTAAAATATCTTCCTTTTTAAAATCTCTGGTGTGGGTAACTCCACTGTGAGCTTTTACTGAAAAAACAAAATCTCTCTTAACTTTCTCTGCCATGTTTTTAAATATGCGGGGATATGGAAGACTATAATAAGTAAAATTTATTTCAACCGTATTAAATACAGTACTGTAGTAACTTAACTGGTCTTTTTTATCCAGTTCTGCTGGATAAAAGTTAATATTCCAGTCGGCATAACTATACCCTGAAGTACCAACAAAAACACTGCTCATTAATTTTATAAAAATTGAGATATCTCGGTTAATATTTTATCTTTAGACATAGCACCGATAAGTTTTTTAACTATCTGTCTATCTTTGAATAACAGCAATGTAGGTATACTGCTAATACCATATTTTATAGCAGTATCTCTGTTTTCATCTACATTTAATCTCGCAACTTTTAATTGTTCACCTTTCTCAATAACAAGTTTTTCAAGTTCTGGTTCAATCATCCTGCATGGTCCACACCATACAGCCCAAAAATCAACAAGAACCGGCTTTTCCGAACTAATTACTTCACCTTCAAAATTCAAATCAGTCAACTGAGAAATAGCTTCAGACATTCTTTTTCCCTTCTATAGTATTTCTTTCCATCAAAAATTACAGGTATTCTATCATCTCTATTTTATCTACATTTATACAAACGACTTCTCTTTTAATCTTTTTTTCATCTATAACTTTTCCGCTCTCACCCAGATAATATACCTCTGCATCAGTTATAGGTATAATTTATCTTTCTGGGAGGTAATATAATCACTTAATCTGCCATCTACCATGGTATAGACTGTACCTTTTACGATAAAAGATTCTGTCTTAATCTTTACTCTTACTTTTTGTTTTGGTACTTGCATTTGCATGGCATTTAAAAAAATAATTGTCAATAATATTTAGATGATATTATCAAAGCTGTTTTTTTTAGTCAAATAAATTTACGTTTATCATTTTAAGTATAAAAAAATATACTGAAAATCATTTTTTATTTAAAATTTATATAATATGTATTGATATTATATTGTAATATACTATAATAACCTATATTAACTGAAATTTATTTATTAAGGAGGTTAGATGTATAAATGCTTGAAATGTGGAAACACTTATAAATTCATTGGTACTGTAAAAGAAAAAGGAAATGCCTTCATATACCAGAACTCAGATAATAAAAAAGACATGGACTCCCTTACCTGGGCTTTTTTAACTTCAGATAACAGATGGAAAAGCTCGCATAATGTAAGCAGATGTTTTTACTGCAAATCAACAAAAATAGTACAGATCTGACAGACACCGGCCAGTAAAATATCAATCCGAAGATTTATCATTTACTAGCTTTTTTCTTACCAGCTGACTTGCCCTGTATAATGCTTCAAAGGAGGTACCTGCATCCGCCCACCAGCCTTCAAGAATGGAATATTTCATTGTGCCTCTTCTGATATATTCATTATTAACATCAGTTATTTCAAGTTCACCTCTGTCTGAAGGTTTAAGAGTCTTAATTATCTCAAATACATCACTATCATACATATAGAGACCGACAACTGCGTAATTGCTTTTTGGTTTTTTAGGCTTTTCCTCGATATTTATTACTTTACCTTCTTTAACTTCAGCAACCCCGAACCTTTCCGGGTCACTGACTTCTTTTAAGAATATTCTCGCCCCCATATCCTGCTTCTCAAATTCCCTTACGGCATCTGAAATATCATCCTCTATTATATTATCACCAAGCATTACCACCGCTTTATCATTATCTATAAAATTCTCTGCCAGCCTCAAAGCATCCGCTATACCCCCCTCTCTTTCCTGATATGTGTAGCTTATATCTTTAAGCCCAAACTCCAGGCCATTGCACAGAAGTCTTAAGAAATCCCCGGCATTGTTGCCCCCCGTTACTATCATTATGTCTTCCAGCCCTGCATTTACCAGAGTCCTGAGAGGATAGTAAATCATTGGCTTGTCATATACCGGTAGCAAATGCTTGTTTGTAACTTTGGTGCACGGCATAAGGCGTGTCCCCAGCCCACCTGCCAGTATAACTCCTTTCATAATCCCTATATTCACTCTCCTTTAGATAAATTTATTCATCATATAAAAAATAAAAATTGCCGCAGAAAGACAAATGCAGTATACGGCAAATATGTTTAGATTCCTTTTTCTGGTTAAATAAACAATAAATTTTACGGCAAACAGCCCTGCAAGATAAGAGGATAAAAATCCGGCTATAAGATTTTGGACCGCATACAGATTACTACTTCCAAAAATGATACCAGAAGAACGGTAAAGTTCAAATATGAAGGTACCAAAAATAACCGGAATTGAAAGCAAAAAAGAAAATTTAACTGCTTCACTTCTCCTTATCCCAAAAAACCGGGCAAAGGATATAGTAGCTCCCGATCTTGAAACTCCGGGTAAAATAGCTACAGCCTGTCCTAATCCGACCATTACTGCTATAGGAAGATTGAATCTTACTTTTTTCCTGCCGCTTCCTTTAACCTCGATATCGCTGGTCAGCTCGCTTTCCATGACTTCTTTACTTGTGCCGGAAGAATATTTATTAATGCTGATATCCTGGATATTGCCACTGCCATTAGAAAGCTTCGCTTCAATACGTTTTCCTTTGAGTTCACCCAGCCACAGAAACAGTGTGGTAACAAGTAGGAATATCGCCACTGCCATAGGCTTGCTAAATAAGCTCTCCACATAGTCATCCAGGAAAAACCCGGCAGCTGCAGCCGGAATACTGGCTATTATTAAAAAAATGCCTATCTTAAAATTACCTGAAGTCCTCTGCTTCCTAATAAAAATACCTAAAATTACCTCTCTTATGATTCTGAAGATTTCTTTATAAAAAACGGTAACTACTGCAGCAAGCGTTGCAAAATGAACTGCTACCGTAAAGTAAAGGGGCGGATAATCCCAGTTAAAAAAATAAGGGAAAACTACCAGATGACCGGAACTGCTTATTGGAAAAAATTCGGTAATGCCCTGAATTATACCTAAAACAATTGACTGTAATATGCTCAACTTATATAATAGTTAAAATTTTGTTTAAATAATTTATAATTAGTTTTTAAATATAGCATAAAATAATTAAAAATAAAAAAACTGATATGGACTCATCAAATTTTTTTGAATTTTTATCACCGAGAATAGCAACTTTTTTTACAGCTATGACTCCCATCGGTGAACTCCGGGCATCCATTCCTGTTGCACTTTCGACCTACGGAATGAACATTTTTGAAACTTATATAATATCAGTGCTGGGAAATATGATACCGGTAGCTGCCATATTGTGGGTACTGGAGCCAGTATCAAAATTCCTTATGAATAGATCCAGTCTTGCCAATAGATTTTTTACCTGGCTCTTTAACCGTACCAGAAGACATTATTCAAAAAGATTCGAAAAATATGAGGGTTATGCACTGGCAGGGTTTGTGGCAATACCTCTTCCAATTACCGGCGGCTGGACAGGAGCGCTTATTGCCTTTGTTTTTGGTATACCCACCAAAAAAGCTCTGCTGCATATATTTATCGGGGTGCTTATTGCCGGACTAATAGTAACCATAATATGTAAAACGGTGGGTTACGTAAAATTTATTATCGCAGGCTAACCGCACGGTAATAAAGATTCAAACTCCTATAGAAGTTAGCCATGCAAGAAGTTCTAAGAGGCTATTTATATGCCTGGAATATGAATTATTTTCCGCTGACTGTCACATCTCTTACCAGAAGCGAAGGGCTGCCTATATATCCACCCAAAGGGATAAATCTTAAGTCATTTCCAACCTTTTTAATGCTCTTGCAGAAACTTAAAATGTCAGTGGCAATGGTCACTTCTTTTACCGGATACTCCAAATTTCCTTTTTCTATCCATATTCCTTTCGCTCCCACGCTCATCTGTCCTGAAATGGGATTGGCGCCTGAATGAAGACCTATTATATCTATAATATAAAATCCTCTGTCAATGTCACTCAGAAGCTGGCTAAAATCAATATCTGACGGCTCAAGATAAAAGTTTGAAATGCCAACTTCTGGTGTCGAACGGTAGGAAGCTCTTACTGCATTACCTGTTGACAGGGTTTTATCTTTTCTTGCAGTATAGGTATTATAAAGATAAGTCTTCAGGTATCCATCTTTAAATACACAGGTTTTACCCTTGATTACTCCTTCCCCGTCAAATGGCTTTGAAGAAAGCCCATCAGGTATGATCCCATCGTCAAATATATTTACATCAATAGAGAATATTTTCTGCCCGATTTTACCTTCAAAAAGTGATTTTCTTTTCTGTACAGAATCTGCCGTCAGACTTCCGGCAATAATACCTAAGAATTGTGCTGAAACAACTTGGTCCAGAAGAAGGTCGACTCTTTGTGATTTGATTTTCTTCCCGCCCAGGATTGAAACAGACCGGCCAGCTGCTTTTCCTGCAACTTCTTCCAGATCAAGATCACCTGGTGCCCTGCCGCATCCAAAGAAATCACCTGTCGAAGTATCCCCACCCTGTTTGGAAATTGCATTTACATAAATCAAACATGTAGTTGTCTTATACTTATCACAAAATCCATTTGAATTTAGAATTGCTGTTTCATAAATACTGTCATTATACATAACATTGTTGATGTCAACGATTCTAGCATCTTTACTTTTTGTTAAAGTCTCCAATCTCTTTGCAAGTGTAACCTTGCTTTCTATATCATAGTCCAGAAAATCCTCCCGGAATAATAACTTATCACCTATAAGTTTCTGTTTAAATGTGGATTCCTCTTCCCTGGGCAGATAATTATAATCTTCTCTTCCGGTAATCTTACAGTTTAATACAGCTTTCCAGATACAGTTCTCTATACTGCTTTCATTAAGTACAGTTGTATATGCATATCCTATTGATTTATCCTTAAAAATTCTAATACCTATACCAATTGAATCTGAAAATGATAGTGTTTCTACTTTTCCTTTAAAAATTTCTATTTCATTTTCTACCGAGCTTGCAGCAAAAATCTCAAATTCATCTACTGCGTGTTTATTTATCCTGGAAGCCGTATCCTTGCATATATTTATTAACTGGTTGTCTCTAATTTTATATCTCTTATCATCTTGCATTCTAATTTTCTGTGCCTCCTACAGTAATTTTACTTACCTTTATGGTTGGCTGGCCTACCTCATTTGAAATTGACTGGCCGCTTTTTCCGCAAAAGCCGGGGGCAAAATCTAAATCGCTTGCCACTACCTCAATCTTTTTTAGTATATCCGGACCATTCCCAATAAGAGTTGCATCCTTTATGGGAAAACTGATTTTACCATTCTCTATAAGGTAACCTTCGCTTATTCCGAATACAAAATCTCCTGTTGCCGGATCGACCTGACCACCGGCAAATTCCCTGGCATATATGCCTTTATTTACGGATTTTATAATTGACCCGCTGTCTTTATCTCTACTTTCTATATAGGTATTACTCATTCTTGGAACAGGAACATGTCTGAAAGACTGCCTCCTGCCATTACCGGTTTGTTTTGCTCCCAGTTTTTTTGATGTTCGCAGGTCATAAATATAACTCTGCAGAATTCCATCTTTTATCAGCACTGTCTTTGAAGAAGGATAACCTTCATCATCAAATTTATATGAACCCCAATGGTATTCAAGCGTGGAGTCATCAACCGCAGTTATTACATCACTTGCAATCTCTTTCCCTATTTTATCCTTGAATACTGAAGCACCTTTCAATATGGCATCAGCCTCCAGACCATGACCGCAGGCCTCATGAAAAATAACCCCGCCAAATGCCGGGCCTAGCACCACAGGAAGTTCACCTGCAGGCGCATTTACGGCACCAAGCATGTTAACTGCAATTTTAGAAGCTTCCCGCGCCAGACTTTTAGGATTTTCAAAATCAAATGCTTCATAGCCGCTTGTTCTTGCCAGTGATTTATAACCTGTCCTTACATCCTTTCTTTTTCTGGCTACCACATTTACTGCCAGAAAAGTTTTTACCATTTTTTCAAATGAAAAGGCACCATAAGAATTTGCAATATATATTTCCTCCTCGGCATCAAAAAGAGTCGATGTAACCTGGATGATGGTGGGGCTAAAATCTCTTGAACTTTTGTCAACCGCCTCAAGGGTATTTTTCTTACTTCCGGGATGAACCTTACCGGGTGATTTTTTTATATTTGTATTATAGGAGCTTTTAGTTTCAGTAAGATTTAAAACCTTAAGGGAACTGCTTCCATTTATTGCGAAGCTTAAAACTTTTGCCGCATTCAGTAATTTATTCTTCTCAAGTGAATCTACATAGGCATAAAAAGTACTCTCACCGACCCACAATCTCAATCCACAGCCTAATTCATAACCACTACTTGAGTTCTCAATTTTACTATCTTCCAATCGTAAATTATTGAAAACTCTTCTTTGTGCAAAAATTTCTGAAAAATCAGCACCATTTCTAAGTAAGGTATTTAAAATCTCTTTGGTAAGTCTATCTTCAATCAATATAATCCAGTTTCCTATCTAGGACAGGTCTTCTTCAACTTTTTTTGCAGTATCTTTTCCCTTTTCAATCACTTTTTTTATTTTCTTCCTGGCTTTTCCGGCTTTAGAACCCACGGCCTTGGAAAATCCTGAGATTTTTTCCTTGCCTTTTTCGATAAATTCTTCACTTTTGCTTTTTATCTCCGCCAGCTTGCTTTTACCACTATCTACATATTCCTTAGTTCTTCCAACGAATATATCAAAACCTTCTTTACTCTTTTCGATTAACTCTTCACTCTTTTCTTTTATTTCTTTTCTTGTTTCTTTCCCTGACTTAGGAGCAAATAAAATTCCAATTACAAAACCTACGGATAGACCAACAAGTAATGATGTCATCATACCCAAAAAGCTACTTTCCCCATCAGTTTTCTCTTTTTCTACATTCATTTTTCATCCTCCTTTTTTTTACCTTCAGCATCAGCTTTTGAAAGACCACTGAATAACCCTGCTGAAGCACTTATTATTTTAATTATAGGACTGGTTACCAGAATCCGGGCAAGCCTTATAACTTTTTCAAGCTGCTCTACTATTGAACTAATACTCTGGGTAAGATCCGCAATTGAGCTGACCTCTGTATTAAGGTTAGTTATGGTGTCATTTAATTTCTCGACAACAGGAACCAGACTCTCATTTAGCTTTCCCGCCATATATTTAATCTTATTTATTAATTTAAATAATGGTATGGCAATAATTATTGCTACTATTGCAAAAGCAGAAATTAAAATTATTGCAACCAGACTTGCTATTTCTAATGATGTCATATTAACCTCTTGTATTTAATATAAAATAATCAAATAACATTATATATATTTTATTTCTTTTATTCAAAAAATAATAAATTTAATTTATAATGATTTACTAATAAGTTTGTGGTTAAAACTTAATAAAAGAAAAAAGTGAGGAAAAAAAATAATATGAAATTTAAAATGCCAGCTATCAATTTATTAGTAATAATCATAATATCATTTTTTTTGATTTTGACTTTTATATCCTGCTCGCCCCGTATAACTGATAAGATAGGTGTCACAGAAGAAGAATCGGAAGGTATTTCAGAAGAAGAAGTTGAAGAATTGGAAAAAGAAGCGGTTGAAGTAGTAGATTATGAAAGTGCTCAAGTGGGTGCTGAAATAAAAGGGTATATACCATCTTTTTTATGTACCGATAGTGATAACTATATAAAAATTGAAATTACAAATACTTCCGATTTTACCTGGAGAAGCAGTGGGGAAAATATGGTCAGAATCGGTTATCATTATTGGGGGCAGGATGTAGATTATTCCGAATATGATAATCCCACCAGAACCAGTCTCCCAAATAATTTAAAACCCGGTGAAAGTGCTACCATAGAAGTTCTAATAATTGGTATAACCAATAAAGGTATTTATGTATTGCAGATTGATCCTGTCCTGGAGGGGCACTTCTGGTTTTCATCGAAAGGCATTCCCATGCTTGAGGGTAGAACTTACTTTGGCTCCTGTACCGATTAGAATCTAAGTAAATTATTTAATATAAATAGAAATGGAAATCTCTACATTTAACGAGCCAGCATTAAAATTATTTGCCAGTGCAATATCTACATTAATAATTTTAGATTTTACCTTCCATTATTGCCAGGTTTAAACTTTGAATTTTTCCCCGACTATTTTTTCATAGGCAGCAATATATCTTTCAGATGTTTTTTTGACAACATCTGGAGGCAATTCGGGAGGAATAGATCTTCTGTCCCAATTCGTTGAAAGAAGGTAATCTCTTACATATTGTTTATCAAAACTTTTTTGTTCTCTTCCAGGCACATATTCATCCAGAGGCCAGAATCTGGATGAATCCGGGGTTAAAGCCTCATCAGCCAGTATTATCCTATCATCAGTTATGCCAAATTCAAACTTGGTATCTGCAATTATTATACCCTGCCTTATGGCATATTCGGAAGCTTTCATGTAAAGCTCTATGCTTTTTTTCTTTAAAAATTCTATTATTTCAGCGCCAAATATTTTTTTAGCTTTATTTATAGTAATAGCCACATCATGACCTGACACTTCTTTAGTAGTTGGAGTGAAAATAACTTCCGGCAGCCGGTCACATTTGGAAAGGTTGGGTGGCAATTTCAAATCTCCAATCATACCGGTCTTTTTATATTCCTCCAAGCCGGAACCTGTTATATATCCACGTACAACACATTCTATAGGATAAATTTTCACTTTTTTTACTATAACCGATCTTCCGTTAAGGGTATCTTTATATCTCTTTAAGAATTTTGGAAACCTTTCTACATCACTCTCAATTAAATGGTTATCAATTACATCCTTTAAATAATTAAACCAGAAAACTGATATCTTATTTAAAATTATACCCTTTAAAGGAATCAAAGAAGGTAAAATAAAGTCAAAAGCAGAAATCCTATCAGTGGTCACTATTAAAATCCTGTCATCTAAAGAAAACATTTCTCTAACTTTCCCGCTTCTTAATTTCTCTAAATTTTCAATTTCTACATTCCCTACTAATTTCATAAAATCCTCCCTGATTTTTTATGCCTCTTTTTTATAGCACTTAGATAAAAAGTAATCAATTATTTTTTAACAACTCCCCACACCTTAATGCGGGGTATTCTCCAACTTATACTATTGCCGGCTCCAGTATTGAGAGTTCATGCGCAAATTTTCACCTAATTAACTGCAGCATCTTTTAACGCATGAGAACAAATACAATCTCTCTTATCTGGAATCTTCGAAATTGCTTTAAAAATGAGACTCTTTACCTTTTCATTGTTCTCTTTAAAGACTCTTATTACTTCCTCAATAGTTACCGGCATAATCTCAGGATTACCTTCCAGTCCCACATCATAATCTGTAATTAAGGAAATGTTTACATAACATATTTCCTGTTCTCTTGCCAGGCACACTTCCGGATATTGTGTCATGCCTATAACTTCCCATCCCTGACTAGTAAACCACCTGCTCTCAGACCTGGTGCTGAATCTGGGACCTTGAATAACCACTATAGTGCCTGTGGGGTGATAGTCTATCTTAAGCTCTTTAGCGCTTTCAATTGAAATTTTTCTAAGAACCGGACAATATGGTTCAACCATAGCTACATGGATGGTTTTTGGTCCATCATAAAAAGTATCAATTCTTCCCCTGGTTCTATCTACGAATTGGTCACATATTACAAACTGACCTGGTTTTATGTGGGGCTGCAGGCTTCCAGAGGCGCAAGGACCAAAAATATACTTAACACCTATTTTTTTCATTGCATAAATATTCGCTCTATAATTAATTTTATGCGGAGGTAAATTATGATTTCTCCCGTGCCGGGGTATAAATGCAACCTTTTTCCCTCCTACCCTGCCAATTACTATTTTATCTGAAGGGTTACCATAGGGAGTATCAATTTCATATTCTTCTGTTTCTTCCAAAAACGAGTAAAACCCGGAACCTCCAAATACACCAATATCAGCTTTTTGATTACCGGTCATATCTTTCCTTTCCTATTATCTTAAATATATTTTATTATTATTTGTAAATATAAAACCGAAATAAAACCGAATTAAAAACCACTACTTCTTAGCAATTTAATCAGAGATACCTCCGGGCGGGCGCCAAAATGGCTTATAACTTCAGATGCAATTATACTTCCTATTTTCCCACAGGACTCAAGATCCATACCTTTAATCAGTCCATGAAGAAACCCGGCTGCATAAAGATCTCCGGCACCGGTTGTATCAACTACATTTATATTTCTTTCTGGCAGTATCGTATGTATTTTATCCTTAAATACAACCACTGATCCTTTTTCCGATCTTGTAATTACACAGATATTTTTCATTTCCCTGCATCTGGAAATTGCTTTCTCCAGCGTGCTGGTTTTAAACAATGATTTAATTTCTTCCTCATTGGCAAAAAGAATATCTACATGATTTTTAACCAGGTCTAAAAACTCAGCGCGGTGACGCTCAACGCAAAAAGAATCTGATAGGCTCAGCGCGACTCTTCCGCCTGTCCTTCGGGCAATTCTTACTGCCTTTTCAAACGCTTTTTTATCTTCATCACTATCCCAGAGATAACCCTCCAGATAGATAATTTCTGACTGCGAAATAATAGTTTCGTCAATATCTTCAGGACCTAGAGACCCTGAAATACCCAGGAATGTACTCATAGTTCTCTGTGCATCCGGTGTAGTCAGCACTACACAACATGCAGTTGGCTGCCCGCTCACTGCTTTTTTGGTGCAGTAATTCACTCCAAGCGACTTGAGCCCTTTCTCAAAGGACTTCCCCAGCGGATCGTCTCTAACTTTACCCATAAAAGCTACCGAATTATCCAGAGATGCCAGTCCGGCAATTGTATTTGCAGCTGAACCTCCTGAAACTTCCTTCACCGCATCAATACAGGTATGGAGTCTTCTTACTTCAGATTCGTCAACAATTCTCATCATCCCTTTCCTGAGATTATATTCCTGGAGAAAATCATCTTCTACGTTAGCCAGGATATCAACAATAGCATTACCAATACCTGTAACATTATATTTCTTTACCGGCATTATTCCCTCTATCTATTATAATAATGAATAACTTACATAAATCAGACTTCTGCCGCTCCGATATCATTTAATAGAATTATTAAATATATGTCAATTATTATTGGCTTAAAAATAATAGCAGCTTTATAAAAATACCTTTTTTAACTATAATTTTCATAATTATAAAATCAGACATTTTATAAAAAAAAGGAGAAGGATGTTTGAAACTCTTAATACTAAAACTTCAAGCAGGGTAGAAATGGTTGATATTACAGAGAGGATCGCAAACTTCATTACCAGACATAATATAAATAATGGTGTATGTTATTTATTTGTTCCCCATACCACAGCTGGAATTACCATAAATGAAAATGCTGATTCTTCAGTACAGCGCGATATCAACTCCAAATTAAGCAATCTGATACGTGTTGGTGATAATTATTCCCACCTTGAAGAAAATCCCGATTCTCATATAAAATCCACAGTAGTAGGATCATCTTTAAATATAATAATTGACAAGGGCAGACCGGTACTCGGGACCTGACAGGGCATATGTTTTTGTGAATTTGATGACCTCAGGAACAGGAATCTTTACATTAAAATAATTGAAGGTTAGAACATAAAAATAATAAATAAACGAAAAGGCTTAGAAATAAATACATAGATAAATTTCTACAAATAAAAATATATTATGACTTTATTTGAACAGTTTAAAACTAACCATGCTGATGATATTCCCAGTGCGCCACTTGCTGATAGGATGAGGCCCAGGAATCTTGATGAATTTGTAGGCCAGGAACATCTAGTAGGAAAAGGTAAAATTTTGAGGGAGATTATTGAAAACGACAGGCCTTATTCGATAATATTCTGGGGTCCTCCCGGTTCCGGAAAAACGACCCTGGCTAAGATTATTGCCGAGAAAACCAAAAGCAGGTTTATATCTTTTTCAGCAGTAACTTCGGGGATAAAACAGATAAAAGAAGTTATGGAAATAGCCAGATATAACAAGAGAGAACATTCTATAAAAACCATATTATTTGTAGATGAAATTCACCGTTTTAACAAAGCCCAGCAGGATGCATTTCTTCCTTTTGTTGAAAGCGGCACTATTATCTTAATGGGAGCCACTACGGAAAATCCATCTTTTGAAGTAATTTCTGCACTTCTCTCAAGAACCAAGACTTTTGTACTGTATAAACTCTCGCACGAAGATATAAAAACCCTTATCGAAAGGGTTTTAATAGACAGTGAGCGTGGGCTGGGAAAATATAATATAAAAATCAGTAACGAAGCTATTGATTTTATCGCCAGATTCTCAGATGGTGATGCAAGAATTGCCTATAACATTCTGGAGCTTGCAGCAGTCGCTTACTTTAAAGAAAACAAACAAAAAACTATGGAAATAGATACTCATCTAATCGAAAATATAATACAGAAAAAAGCGCTCCTCTATGATAAAAACGGTGAGGAACATTTTAACCTTATTTCAGCTCTTCATAAGAGCCTGAGGGACAGCGATCCCGACGCGGCAGTATACTGGACAGTAAGGATGCTTGAAAGCGGTGAAGATCCCTTATATATCATAAGAAGGATGGTCAGATTTGCTTCCGAAGATGTAGGGCTTGCAGACCCCAATGCACTGCAGGTTGCGATTTCAGCCAAACAGAGCTTCGAATTTATCGGCCCTCCGGAAGGATATCTGGCAATAATCGAAGCAGTAATTTACCTTGCCCTGGCTCCAAAAAGCAATTCTCTGTATACAACCTATAACAAGGTAAAATCAGATGTAGAAGAGTTTGGATCACTTCCGGTCCCCTATCATATAAGAAATGCCCCCACGAGACTCATGAAGGATATAGGATACGGCAAAGGATATAAATATGCTCATGATTATAGTGGTGCAGTGGTTGACCAGACTCACCTTCCTGAGAAACTGCTGTCAAGAAAATATTACAGCCCTGCTGATAGAGGATTTGAAAAAGAATTAATGGAAAGACTTAAGAATATAAATATATTAAAGAAAAAACAAAAATAAGACCTGGTAATATTTTTTATGCTTCTTTTTTTTATTTACCATCTAAGTACAGCCGACTAATTCCTTTTATATTATTTTGCCAGACCAAAACCGCTGTGCAGCGCTTTTACAGCTTCTTTTATCCTGCTCTTCTTGACTACACATGAAATTCTTATGGGAGAGGTTGAAATCATTTCAATATTTATGTCTTTTTCTGCCAGAATTTTAAACATTTTTGCTGCCACACCAGGATGTGTTTGCATCCCAGCGCCTACAATGGATACTTTAGCAATATCGGTATCTACTTCTATACGTATATTTCTGAGTTTATTTAGAACTTCCTTTGCCAGAGACAAATCCTCATTTTTTACTGTAAACGAAATAGCAGCAAAGTTCTCCTCACTGACATTCTGCACAATCAGATCAACATCTATATCCACATCTGCTAATTTGCCAAAAAGATTGGCAGCAACACCCGGCTTATCTTCCAGGCCAAAAATGGATACTTTTGCCTCACCTATATCATAAGTTACTCCGGTAATCAGTGGTCTTTCCATTCTCTCATCTTTCTTATAATCATCCATAACCCATGTCCCTTCAATATCATTAAAACTTGACCTAATATGTAATATTACATTATGTTTCCTGGCAAATTCTACAGCTCTTAAGTGAATCACTTTTGCTCCGGAAGATGCAAGCTCCAGCATCTCATCATATGAAAGCGTCTCCAGTTTAATAGCTTCATTTACCACGTTGGGATCAGTCGAATAAACCCCATCAACATCTGTATATATCTCGCAATATCTCGCTTTTAGCGCCGAAGCCAGAGCAACTGCAGTTGTATCAGAGCCTCCCCTGCCCAGTGTTGTAATATCACCATCTATATTAACACCTTGAAAGCCTGCTACAACAACTACCCTATCTTTTTTTAATTCCTTAAGTATTCTATCTACCTTGATATTTAAAATTTTTGCATTTGAATAAACATCATCGGTTAAAATTCCTGCCTGCTGGCCTGAGAGAGATATACAATTATAGCCTTTTTCCTGAATTGCTATAGCCAGCAGCGCGCTTGATACCTGCTCTCCTGTTGACATAAGCATATCCATCTCCCGGCGGGAGGGGCTGGAAGCAATTTTACCCGCAAGTTCAATTAATCTGTCAGTCGTATCACCCATTGCTGAAACGGCAACCACTACACTATTTCCTTCCAACCTTGCTTTAATAACCTTATCTGCAACCCTTTTTATTTTATCTTTGTCACCAACAGAAGTGCCTCCAAACTTCAAGACTATTATATTTTTTTTATATCTCATCTTTTAAACCAGTTATTTTTTTATTCAAATTTATTTCCAGCAAATCTTTTTTTATTTTACTTCAGCCATTGCCCTGTATTTTTCATACTTGGCTTTAGCTTCTTCTTCCGCCCTGCCAAACAGGTCTTTAGCTATTTCCGGGAAAGTCTTGGTAAGCGATGCATATCTTACTTCACCCATAAGGAATTCCCTGAATGATTCTGTTGGCTCTTTTGAGTCTAACGTAAATGGATTCTTGCCTTCCTTTTTCATTTCCGGGTTATACCTGTACAGGTGCCAGTATCCTGCATCTACCGCTTGTTTTTCCCTTAGCTGCGTACAGCCCATTCCGGCATAAATCCCATGATTAATACATGGAGAGTAAGCTATTATAAGTGACGGACCATTGTATCTTTCAGCTTCAAGAAATGTTCTTATTGTCTGCTTCTGACTGGCGCCCATTGCAATCTGGGCAACATATACATACCCATACGACATTACCATAAGCCCCAGATCTTTTTTCTTAACTTTTTTACCTGAAGCGGCAAATTTTGCTACCGCTCCAATCGGGGTCGCTTTTGAAGCCTGTCCTCCCGTATTAGAATATACTTCCGTATCAAATACAAGTACATTTATGTTTTCTCCGGATGCCAGCACATGATCCAGCCCGCCATATCCTATATCGTAAGCCCAGCCATCACCGCCAAATACCCACACTGATTTTTTAATTAAATAATCCTTAAGTTCCAGTATTTTTTTCCCAATCTCATTAGATTTCCTGTCGCCGAGATCTCCACCCAGTAGTTTTAAAATTTTTACAGTAGATTCCCTGTTTATCTCGTCATCTTCTCTACCTGAAATCCATTCACTCATAGCCATTTTTACCAGAGGGTTTATATTTATTTTAGACAGTTCTCTCATATAATCTTCAATTTTATTTCGAAGTTGCTTTATGGCTAAAACCATTCCGTATCCATATTCAGCATTATCTTCAAATAAGGAATTTGCCCATGCCGGTCCTTTACCTTTTGTATTAATAGTATAGGGAGCTGAAGGAGCCGAACCACCCCAGATAGATGAGCATCCTGTGGCATTTGCTATCAACATTCTGTCTCCAAACAGTTGGGTAACCAGTTTTGCATATGGAGTTTCGCCACATCCTGCGCATGCACCTGAAAATTCAAACAATGGTCTCCTAAATTGACTTCCCTTGACAGTATCAGCAGGCACAATATCTTCCTTTACTGGGATTTTTGAAGCAAAATCCCAGTTTTTAATTTGAGCTTTCTGTGAGTCCAGCGGTTTCATAACAAGGGCTTTATTTTTAGCCGGACAGATATTTACACAGTTCCCGCATCCGGTACAATCAAGTGTACTGACCTGTATTCTATATGCAAACTGCTCAAGACCTTTCCCTTTTGCCCCTACGGTTTCAAATTCCCCGGGAGCATTCTTTACTTCTTCACCGGTGAGCAATACCGGTCTTATAACCGCATGAGGGCATATATACGAGCATTGATTACACTGTATGCAATTATCCTTCTGCCATTCCGGCACATTTACTGCTATGCCCCTTTTCTCATAAGCTGCAGTCCCCTGCGGAAATGTCCCATCCTCAGCCCCTATAAATGCGCTGACCGGGATGCTGTCGCCTTCCTGCCTGTTTATCACTCTTAAGATATTTTTTATGAAGTCCGGTTCCTGGGCTCCTGCAACATCCTCCACTTCTACTGCATCTTTCCAGCTGTCAGGAATTTTTACTTTCTTCAGTGATTCTATCCCACTGTCTACTGCCCGGTAGTTCATCTGTACAATTTTCTCACCTTTTTGCCCATAGGTTTTCTCTATTGCTTCCTTCATATATTTTACTGCATCATCTAAAGGTATAACTTTTGCAAGTTTAAAGAAGGCAGACTGCATAATCATATTTATCCTGCTGCCTAATCCAATCTCAGCCGCTATATCAGTGGCATCAATTATATAAAAATCTATATTATGCCCGGAAAGATACTTCTTGATGCTTGCAGGCAGTTTCCTGTCCAGGTCGCGGGCGCTCCACTGACAGTTTAAAAGAAAGGTCCCACCGTCTTTTAATCCTTTAAGTAAATCATATTGCCCTATGTAAGCCTGATTATGACAGGCTACAAAATCAGCATCGCTGATCAGGTAAGTTGACCTGATTGGATTCTTTCCAAATCTCAAATGAGACACTGTCAGGCCGCCGGATTTTTTAGAATCATAAGCAAAGTAACCCTGAGCATAAAGGTCAGTATTATCACCAATTATCTTAATAGCATTTTTATTTGCTCCAACCGTACCATCAGAGCCCAAACCCCAGAATTTGCATCTTATAGTTCCTTCGGGAGCAGTCTCAATCTCCTCTTTAACTTCAAGAGATGTGTGAGTAACATCATCATTTATGCCTATGGTAAATCCATTTTTAGGACTTGCCAGTTTTAAATTATCAAATACAGCTTTTATTTGGCCCGGAGTGGTATCCTTCGAACCGAGTCCATATCTTCCACCCACAATAACAGGTTTATCTTCCACTTCATAAAATGCAGTTTTGACATCCAGGTATAACGGTTCACCTATTGCACCCGGCTCTTTTGTCCTGTCCAGAACAGCAATCTTCCTGGCGGTTTTTGGTATTGACTGTAGGAAAAATTCAGTAGAAAAAGGCCTGTAAAGATGAACCTTTACCACTCCTACTTTTTCACCTGATTTATTTAGATACTCTACAGTTTCATCTATAGTATCCGTAACTGAACCAATCGCCACAATTACGTATTCTGCATCTTTTGCCCCTACGTAATTAAATGGCTTATATTCTCTTCCGGTTAATTTACTAATCTTATTCATATAATCTAAAACTATTTCTGGAACTTTACTATAAAAACTATTTGATGATTCCCTTGCCTGAAAAAATATGTCAGGATTCTGAGCCGTGCCTCTGGTAACCGGATGCTCAGGATTCAAAGCTCTTTCTCTGAACTGCTCCAGTGCATCCTCATCAATCAGCTTTTTAAAATCCTCATACTCAATAACTTCAATTTTTTGAATTTCATGTGAACTTCTAAAACCGTCAAAGAAGTGCAGAAAAGGTACTCTGGACTTAATGGCAGACAGATGTGCCACTCCTGCAAGATCCATAATTTCCTGTATTGAACCAGAAGCCAAAAGTCCAAAGCCAGTTTGTCTTACAGCCATTACATCCGAGTGATCACCAAATATTGAAAGAGCATGAGTTGCTACAGTACGGGCACTCACATGAAATACGCCCGGTAGAAGTTCTCCTGAAATTTTATACATATTCGGAATCATTAGAAGAAGCCCCTGGGATGCTGTAAAGGTTGAAGTAAGAGAACCAACCGCAAGTGAGCCGTGCACCGCTCCTGCCGCACCTCCTTCAGATTGAAGCTCGCTCACAATAACGACCTGCCCGAACATATTTTTTCTGCCATGCGCAGCCCATTCATCAACATATTCACCCATAGGAGAAGAAGGGGTAATAGGATAAATAGCCGCTACTTCAGTAAAAGCGTATGCTACATATGCTGCAGCCATATTTCCATCCATGGTTTTCATGGTTTTCATAACTGATCTACTCCCTGGAAAAATTTTTAAGTATAAACAAGCTTTCAAGCAAACACAAAATCATTGAATTATAACACATTTAATTTATTTTTTTAATAAACTAATTCACGCAGCTGGATAGTTTTAGCTACACGTAGATTAAAGTTCTCTTCTATCAGAAATTGCCCTGCCTATAGTTATCTCATCTGCATATTCCAGGTCACCACCAACAGGAAGTCCGCTTGCCAGTTTAGTAACTTTAACTCCCAGGGGGACTAATATCTTTTTTAAATACATAGCAGTACTTTCACCCTCAACAGTGGGATTTACTGCAATTATTACCTCTTCAATATTATTAGCCTTCACGCGCTCCAGCAGCCTGGGTACTCTTATCTCGTCAGGTCCGACATTTTCTATGGGAGACAGCAGTCCGCCAAGGATATGATACAACCCCTTGTATTCACCAGTTTTTTCAACAATTATTGCATCACTTACTTCCTCGACTATACATATTTTTTTTCTATCCCTGGACTGGTCCCTGCAAATATGACAGATATCTTCTTCGGTCAGACTGTAACATTGACTGCAAAATTTAACCTTTTCCTTCATCTCAATCAGGTTCTTGGAGAATTTTACAATATCGCTATGGGAAAGCTTGAGCAAAAAGAATACAATTCTTTTAGCAGATTTGGGGCCTATTCCCGGAAGTTTTCTGAATTCGTTTATTAAATTTTCTACACTTTTTATATATAAAGCCATCTGTAGTTTACAACTGGTTTAATAATTGTAAATAAATCTATCAAAGTATCCCTGTAATTTATAATTTCCGTTAGAAGAGCCCGTGTATATTCATACCACCGGTAAGGCTTGCCATTTTATTTTTAGCTTCATCTTTTGATTGTTTTATAGCATCATTTATTGCAACCATTACCATATCTTCAACCATTTCCATGTCACCTGAATCAACCATATCCTTATCAATTTTCACTTCTACAATTTCCTGATCACCATTTACTTTCACTTTTACTGCACCACCGCCTGCGGAAGCTTCGAACTCCATTTTTTTTAATTCTTGCTGGATTTCCAGTAATTTTTGCTGCATAATCTTTGCCTGCTTCATCATATTTCCATAGTTTAAACTCAATTTTTACTCCTTTATGTCAAATTTTTTTTCAAAATAATTGAACACATCCTCTTCTGTACGGCTTTTTTCACTACTCCCGTCTTTTGAATTTGAACTATTACTGGCTTTATTTTCTGCATCTTCAGCCCTGCTTTCTCCGGTTGATTTGCTGCTCGCTTCACTTTCTGCATCACTTATTACATCAATTTTATCCATTTTTTTACCAAGCTCGAATTTAATCTTAAAGTCCTTACCTGTAACTTCTTTTATCACACTGGATATCAACTCGATATTTTTGATTTTATTTAAATGGTCCTTGTGCCATTCTTTTTCTTTATCCAGGTAGAAATACAATGTGCCGTTTTCTATTTTATAAGGCACAGCTTCCGTAAACATAGCGTGAACTGAAATTTTCTTCTTTTTTAAACTTTGTGAGATTTTATCCAGATTATTATTAATCAAACTAATTTCTTCATCTTTTTTTTCTACTCCAGCATCAGCCATTTCTGATTTATGAGCTTTACCCCCACTTACTGTATGTTTGCTCTGGACTTCGACCTCGCTTACCATCTTATTAATTTCATTGCTATTTATAATATCAAAATCATCTTCCTCATTTTCATAAACACTGGTACCAACATCAGCTCTATGATTATGATAATTCTTATTACCTTCTTGCATTGAATTAATTTTATCAATTTCTTTCCTTAAAGATTCTATCTGCGTCTCCATAAGTCTGGTTTTCTTTCCTATTTCTTTTTCATCCAATACAATAAAATTAATGGCTCTGACTACCGCTGACTTGAAAAAGACTTTTGAGCCTTCACCCCATTTGATTTGCTTGAGCAAATCTGTAAACAGTTCCATATAAAACTCTATTTCTTCCTTTTGCATTTTTTTAGCCTGACCCAGATACTTATCTTTATAATCTTCACTTATATTTACAATTTCAAAAGGATTATTGTAATTTTTAATAACATACAAATCATACAGATGATCCAGAAACTCGGATACGAATACTTTAAGGTTTTGATTACTGCCAGTAATTTTATTTACCAGAAGCAAACCCCCGGTCAAGTTCTTTTCAATTAAAATATCTGTAAATTCAAAAAGCATATCAAGATCTGTGACCCCGAGAAGTGAAATAACATCCCTGACTTCAATTTTATCCTCACCAAATGCTGCTAGTTGTTCCAATATGCCATCAGCATCTCTCAGGCTGCCATCTGCATATTTAGAAATTAAGTTCAGAGCTGAATCACTTATGGTTATTTTTTCACTTCTGGCGATTTTCTGCAGTCTCTCTTTGATTTTGTCCATTGGTATTGGAAAGAAATCAAATCTCTGGCATCTTGACATTATAGTAGGAATTACTTTATTTGGTTCAGTGGTAGCCATTATAAATAATACATGTTCAGGAGGCTCTTCCAGAACCTTGAGCAGCGCATTAAAAGCTTCCGTGGTTAACATATGGACTTCATCGATAATATAGACTTTTTTTCTTAGTATATTAGGCAGATATTTTACTTTTTCCCTGAGCTCTCTTATTTCATTTATTCCTCTATTGGAAGCAGCATCGATTTCTACAACATCCATGCTATAGCCATCGGATATACTTATACAATTTTCACATTTATTGCATGGATCCGGCGTAGCCCCTTTAATGCAATTTAAAGCCTTTGCCAATATGCGTGCAGTTGATGTTTTGCCTGTTCCTCTGGGACCGCAAAATATATAACAATGCGATAACCTATTATTGGATATCGCATTTTTAATGGTTCTAACATTGTACTCTTGACCGATTATTTCTCCAAAATCCTGCGGTCTCCACTTTCTATAAAATGAAATGTAACCCATAAAAATATATAGTTATTTTAATTAATAATAATAAATGACCGTGCCCCAGATTTCGATTTATAATAACAAGTGCAACTCATATAGTTAACTCCAGCCAGGCTTCCTTATGGCACCCGGAGAATATTACTTACCGCTGCTTCCTCTCGGACCTGACGGGGTTTGTAACCCTCCGTCGCACAAGACCCAACCTTCAACATTACTTACATAAGCGCTAAACCTCACTATCATAAACCTCATATCTGTTGATCAGCCTCACTATAGCGGATTGTGAGTTACAGGGCACCGCTAGCTCCCCACCTAGCACGGCCAATTTGATTATATAAAATTAATTAAAAAAATAAAACTAGCTATTGGATAGTTCTCCGGTAAAAATAATTGTTGACCATTTAATTTAAAGGAGTAGAATTCTTATTCAGGTAATTATTCAAACCTGCAAATAAACCATTAAAACAAAATAAAGGTACTTATCCAATACCATTTAAATGATTAAATTTAAGAAAGGGCTTAATAAAACTAAAATTTTTTTAAGTTTCAGTACTCACATGGTAACTGATACTTACGCCAGCTTTATAGTGGGGCTTATCCCAATACTGGCAGTAAAACTGGAACTGTCTCTCTTTTTTGTTGGCATTTTAACTTCAGTAAATTTTATTTCCAATAATCTCGCTCAGCCTGCGTTTGGATACCTTTCAGACAAATACGGCATAAGATACTTCATGATTGCAGGACCGCTGGTTGCCTCTATATTTATAAGCATTCTGGGAGTATCTCCTAATTACTGGTCTATTCTGATCTTTTTATTTTTAGGAAATCTGGGAGTTGCTGCCATTCACCCTCCTACTGCAGCCACGGCCAGTCATGCGGGAGGAAGCAGAAAGGGTTTTATAAATTCTATAATATCTTTTGGGGGGACTGTTGGTTTTTCAGCAGGTTCATTATTCGTTATTTTAATTATAAATAAACTTGGTCTTAAATTTACCCCTCTGGCTGCTATCCCGGGAATAATTATGGCTCTTGTTCTTATAAAATTTGACCCGTCCATTTTCATGAGTGGAACTAAAAAAATTGAAGCGAGCTTTACCAAAAAAATTAAAAGATTAAAAAAAGCAAAACTAGGTTTGCTTTTACTAATAATATTTGCTTCTTACTCCAGAGATTTAACTGTTCTATCAATGTTTACCTTTATGCCTCTGTATTTTACCAATCAAGGAGTAAAACTTATAAATTTTGGATATATAATCCTTGTCTTTATTTTAATAGGAGGAATTGGCGGCCTTTTTGCCGGTTACTATTCGGATAAAATAAGAAAAAGAACAACTGTAATTCAAGCCGGGCTGATTATATCTGTTCCCTTTTTCTATTTAATATTCAAAGTACCTCTTAGCATGTCAATAATTTTATTTATTCTAGCCGGGTTTTTTGCTACTTCTACTCTGCCTTTATGTATCAGAGTGGCGCAGGATATATTTCCCGGTAACGTAAGTCTTGCCTCTTCTATGGTCATGGGTGTAAGCGGAGGAATTGCAGCAGCTACTGTTATTCTTGTTGGTAAAATTGCAGATAATATAGGAATGGTAAGGACTATAAACTACGTCTTAATAATACCAATCCTTGCATCTCTGCTGTTACTCTTATTCCCGCTGGTGAGGTCAAGGTACAGGTAGAAAATTGAAATTTCTGTCAGTGCTACCATTACCCTTATCTTGCAAGCATTAATATTTCCAGAACATCATTTTTATCCAGTCTGACAAAATTGCCCCTCGGTCCCCCTTCTGTACATTTTTCAGCCATCTCCTCCAGTCTGTCGTAAGGAATATTTGCTTCCTTCAGGGTGATGGGCAGTCCAATTTTTTTATAGAATTCTTCCAGCCTCTTTATTCCTTCCAATGCCACTTTTTCAACATTCTTAAAGTCAGCTTCCACATTCCACACTCTTACAGCAAATTGTGCAAACCTTTCCACATCCTGTTTGTATACATATTTCATCCATGCCGGAAAAATAATAGACAGTCCTGCACCATGGGCAATATCATAAATTCCACTAAGTTCGTGTTCTATACCATGTGAAGCCCAATCTCCAATCCTTCCTGTACCCAGTAAGTCATTATGGGCAATAGTACCTGCCCACATAATTTCAGCACGGGCCTGGTAACTATTTGGTTTTTTCAGCACTAAAGGAGTATTACCAATCACTGTTTCTAATGTGGCCTCACACAATCTGTCAGTAAGATCAACATTTTGAACTCTTGTGAAATACCTTTCCATCACATGAGCCATTATATCCGATACTCCACAAGCAGTCTGGTAAGGAGGAAGAGTATATGAAATCTCCGGATTCAATATGGCAAACTTTGGCCGCAACATTTCACTTTCAAACGCTCTTTTATAGGAGCCTTCCTCTTTTGTGATCACCGAAGCACCGCTGGTCTCACTACCGGCAGCAGGTATGGTAAGAACCACTCCCAGAGGAATAATTTTCTCTGGTACTGCTTTTCTGGTATAAAAATCCCACACAACACCCGGGTAAGTAACTCCTGCTGCTATTGCCTTGGCCGAATCAATTACACTTCCCCCGCCCACAGCAAGAATAAAATCAACTTTCTCCTTACGGCAGATATCTATTCCTTTTTTTACCATGCTTAACCTGGGATTAGGCTGAACGCCTCCCAGCTTAATTATCTCTAATCCGGCATCCTTTAATGATTTTAAAACCCGGTCGTAGAGCCCATAATTCTTGATACTTCCCCCGCCATAATGTAATAAAACTTTACTGCCATATCTGGCTGTCTCGGTCCCTACATAATTTTCGGCATCTTTTCCGAAAATTATTTTAGTGGCATTTCTGAACGTAAAATTCTCCATTTTTCCTCCTAAAAATATAGATATAATTGTATACTCGGGTTATAGCTTCAAGATCACTTATATTAGCTTCTCTTATTTTTCTTTCTTTTTTAGTGATTTTCGTGATGAAAATAAATTTTAAAATCCACTTCTTGTTCCCTGCAAAATAATTCTATTTCCTCTTCAACTTTATCCCAATAATCATTTTTAGTAAAGTAGATACGCCCGTATTCCTTAAGCAAGTTATGATGCTTTTCTCCAAGCTAGTTTTTAACTGAACCCCAAACTGTACCGGTAATATTCAGGTTTTCAAACATGTAAAAATCAACAGATTCTTTTGTACTGTAAATAATCTTTTTCCAATATGTAAAAAACGGCAGGATTGGACCAATAAAAACATAAGTTTTTTTACTTCCAGCACTTACCGACATTGCAATTGCAAGGGATTCCGCTATCTCTTCCTTTGAAGCTCCGGCTTTAACAACCATTCTGTAATGATATTCAATACATGGAATGCAATCAGCCATTACAGAATTTGACAAAGCAATTAGTTCCTTTGTCTTACCATCAAGAATATTAGGCCTGTAAATACAATAATTAGATCAACTTTACATGTATCTTGGATAAATTATTGTCTGGCTTTGTTTGAGGAGTAGAAATATTTATACTCCCTCACAAAACTTTTATTCCTCTACGTTCTTAAATGCTAACTTATCAATCTTATCTATAAACTCTTCTGATTTTTTGAGCCATGCTTCCACATCTTGTTTTTCAAATTCAACAAAATCCTGATAATCACCTTTTTGCCTTCTTTTGAACATATCGGAATAAAATTCTCCCCACTTTTTTTCTAAATGACCTTTGTTTACAATTTCTCTATTAAAAATTGATAGAACTCCAGAATGTTTAGAAGACGATAATCCCCTGGTTATCAACAAGCCATTAACTGCATAAAACATAGAATAATAAATACGGTTTACTGTAGATGCAAGAGTAGCACTTTCAATATATTTCTTACTATCAGAAAGGGTGTCTTTAGCTTTATTTAACCGGTACCTTGCTAGATCAATGAACTCTTTTTTCATATGGCAATACCCTCTCTGTCAATATTCCAGTGCAGGGGCATGGCATTGGCTAAAGGAGTATCCCAGAAATCTTTGTTTTCTATTATTTCTCCAAATACTACATTATATTTCAGTTCTATCTCATATGAGATATGGAATATCTCTTCCTCCAGTTTGGTATCGACCTTTGACTCAACCAGTATTAATAGGTCGATATCTGATTCTTTATCAGAATCTCCCCTTGCCTTTGAACCATATAATACGATTCTGGCATCAGGAAATCTTTCAAGTATTTTTTCTTTTAATTCCTTCAGAGCTTCTTTTTCATTTTTTCTTAACTCTGTTTTTTTTAATGTCTTTTGTGTAGACATCTTCAAACCTCATCCTGGTTATATTTTTATTATTTTTTAATTTTATCATAACTTATAAGAATTTGCTTCTGGATCACCAGCCTACAATCAACTAAAAGTCGACATATTTAGGATTAACGGACTCAATAAATACCATAGATAATGATACTGGAGTAGAAAATACGTGGAATAAAAGAATAAATAAGAAAAAGATAATATCCAGGCCTAATTTATAACAGGCCAGTATCCGCAACCCTTAAAAAGTCCTAACAAATGTGGTCGCAGTCTATAAAATCATCTCGGATATATTCATCAAATCCATCAGGGTCCTCCCCTATCCTGGGTGGCGGCCTTTTCCTCTCAAACTCATGTATACCCAGATAATCAAGTATCTTTCCTACAATCTTATAGTCCTCTATGAAGGCGATTATCCTCATATCTCCCCCGCACTTTGGACAATATGGGGAGCTCACCATATTGGGCAGATAAGGGGATCCACCTATCAAAAACAAAATAAGTTTACATCTCCTCCCAGAGAGTGGATAAAGCACAGGTTAGAGAAATTGCGGGATACATTAAATAAAAACACTACTTCCTCTTCCCTGGCTCTAAAGGAACTGCTTGGAAAAATTACTATGGAACCGGTAACAGATAAAAAATCAGACTTTTACTATATTGTAAGTGATGGAGATATCAATTTTAAACCGTATTATATTACACACACAAAGATCCAGACTCTGGCCCTGCTGGATGATAAGTATAAAAGTTCGAATTGGTTGTACTGGCGGAGAGAGTGGGATTCGTTCTTTCGTCTCGCTCCGCTCGCTGCAGAGACGCAGACTCCTTCGTCTTCGACTCAGTCCGTCTTTTCGAATCCCGTAAAATATGCACTTGTGGCATATTTTACACAGACTAACTTTACCGATCTATGCAGACATCAGTAGCTTTATGGCGGAGAGAGTGGGATTCGTTCTTTCGTCTCGCTCCGCTCGCTGCAGAGACGCAGACTCCTTCGTCTTCGACTCAGTCCGTCTTTTCGAATCCCGTAAAATATGCACTTGTGGCATATTTTACACAGACTAACTTTACCGATCTATGCAGACATCAGTAGCTTTATGGCGGAGAGAGTGGGATTCGAACCCACGGTACCGCTTTTAGCGGTACACTCGATTTCGAGTCGAGCGCTTTCGACCAGCTCAGCCATCTCTCCTTTAACTATAAGGACCACACCTATATCATTTTATCTTACCCTTTTCTATTTTCCCTATCAATCAACCTTATAATTTATGTCCATATCAACTTCAACAATAATATAAAGAAAAACTGGCGGAGAGAGAGGGATTTGGTCTTTCGTCTCGCTCCGCTCGCTGCAGAGCCGCAGACTCCTTCGTCTTCGACTCAGTCCGTCTTTTCAAATCCCGTAAAATATGCACTTGTGGCATATTTTACACAATTAAAATTTACTTAAACTATACAGACTTCAGTAGCTTTATGGCGGAGAGAGAGGGATTTGAACCCTCGAAGCAGCTTACGCCGCTTACACGCTTTCCAAGCGTGCGCCTTAAACCACTCAGCCATCTCTCCACCAATAAAATATTATAACATATTACATATAGGGAAATATTATATTCTTTAACTAAAAAATGCTGCTTTTTTATGAGCGGTTGAATAAATGGCAAAACAAATCAGAGAAATCAGGCTAACTTCGCTCTTTCTATTTTTATATTTCCGTTTATTATCTTTATCTCTCTTATTAAAAATATAGCGGTTATAAAGAAACAGCAGAAATCGGTAACCGGCCAGGAAATCCATACCCCCATAAGATCGAAGAAAACAGGCAGTATAAAAATAGCCGGTATAAAGAAAAACAGGTTCCTGGACAGGGTTATAACCAGAGAAGGCCTGGCTTTACCGATAGCCTGAAAGAATGTACTTCCCAATATGGGAAAGCTCCACAAAGGTGCCAGTATTGCAATCAGTCTTAAAGGAACAACTCCTTTTTCAATCACGTTCATATCACTGGTAAAGATACTTATTAGTGATTCCGGAAAGATCACCATTATTATGAATCCAGCCGAAGCTACAATTGAAGCCCAGATAAATGCTTCCTTTAAGACCTTTTTAACACGATGATATTTCCTTGCTCCATAATTAAACCCTACAATAGGAGAGAAACCCTGACTTATTCCCAAAATAGGCATAAATATCAAATCGATAATCCTGATGCCGATTCCGGTTATAGCAATATAAATATCTCCACCATACTGGTGCACAATTCTAATAAACAGTAAAAACATCACACTACCGATAATTTCCATCAAAAATGAGGGGACTCCAAGACTTAAGATTTCACGGGATATAGATTTGTTTATTTTAAACATATTAAGCTTAATGTGGAATATGCTCTTGCTGGACATAAAAAAGACTACAAAATAAATAGTGCTGATTATATGGCTTATAACTGTGGCAATTGCCGCACCCTTAACTCCCCATCCAAACACAACTACGAAGAAATAATCAAGAATTATATTTGAAACCGCTCCTATAATCATTTCATACATAGATGCTCTGGGCTTGCCTTCTGCCCTGATCAGGCTGGAGCCGTTAACGGAAAAAGATAAAAATAAAAACCCAAAAAGCATAATCTCAAGATAATCCCTGGCATATGGTAAAACTTCACTTGAAGCACCTAAAAATTTAAGTATCCTGTCACTAAAAAGATAAATGGGTACAATTGTTATAATATTAAAAATTGTATTCAATATAAAACTATCCCCACCGGTAATTACTGCTTTTTCTTTATCACCTTTGCCCAGCGAACGGGATACTACTGAAGCTGCACCTACTCCGGTAAGAAGACCAATAGCCACTATAAAAATAATCACAGGCAGAACTATGGTAAGGCCGGCAATCGCATTCGGGCCTACCGTTTTACCAACAAAAAGAGTATCAACAAAGTTATATAGCGCTATTGTTACCATCCCTGTTATGGATGGAATAGAAAACTTGAATAATAATGACCTTAAGTTTTCATTTAAGATTTGTTTCTTTTGCTCTTCCATTACTTTAGCCGATCTTTCAAAAGGAACTTATATTCTAGAATAAAACTTATTTAATCAAGTTCCGGCAGGAATGTTTTAAATATAATTTATGCCGCTGCTCTTAAACTATGGCAAATAAACTCTTAATTATATTAAAGGTTGAAGAATTGCCAAGAAATACTTGATATCGGTTAGTATCTTATTTCAATCTATTATTTATTAATTTCTATGTCCTTTTTTAGCCTGTAACCGCAGTAGGGGCAGAGATTAAAATCCTCTTTTATTTTTTTGTCGCATTCAGGACACTGATCCTTTGGCTTTGCTTTTTTAATCTCCCTTATTTCGGGAAGTTCTTTAATTCCCAGTTCTGATTCTTTCAGACTGAATGAGCTCTTTAATTTATTTAAGACAACTATGCTTTCCTCTTTTAATCCGCCTTCTTCTCTGGATAATTTCTCATATACTCTTTTAAAAAGGTCCTTAATGTCTGTATCTTCAAACTTCTCCAGCACTTTTATTTCGCTATCCAGAAGCTCTTTGTAAATCAATATATTATCCTCAATATCATCAAACTGTTTATCCAATTTCTCGTCACATTGTTCGCAATATGGCTCGTGCGACTTATCCTTCAGAACCTTTCCGCATTCCTCGCATCTTTCAATTTCTTCCACTTTTACTCCCCTTTATCTTATTAAGTCAATCGTGTTAAAACCAGAACTTTTTTACATTTTGCAATATTACCATAAAATACACAAAATAAAAGAGTTTTTACAGCAAATTTACCTTCCCAGTAACTCACCTACATGTCTCGCTATAGCCAGTGAAGCGGTAAGACCCGGCGAATCTATTCCCACCAGGTTTATAAGATTGGGATATTTTGGATCCCTCTCAATTACAAAATCATAATAATTTTTTAACCTTGCTCTTATACCAGCCTGATGAAGACTTATATCTTCCAGTTTCAGACCGGGAAAAAATGACCTAACCATATCAAGGTAATAGTTCTCTTCTCTTACCTGGCTATAATCTTCTTTGTCTTTCGGTTTTGAATAAGCTGGACCCATAGTTACCGTGTCACCAATGATATACTCTTTTCCCCTTTTCTCAAAAGTGGGGCTAAGGTGCACCCCTGCAGATTTATTCACTTTTCCTTGATTAAACTGTTTTTGAAATTCCCCGAAAGGAACTCTTAATCTTTCTCCATCAGGAGGAAGATAGCCAAAAGGCACCGGATAAACATTAAGTCCTTTCATAAAGATATCTTCCCTTTTTGTTTTATAGAATTTGGCCGACTCCCCTTTAACCGGATCCATCCTGTAAGGGCTTTCTGAATTTACCAGGCGGGCAATATCATCCGAGTAAAGCCCAGCAGCATTGACAATTATCCTGGTTTTAAAGATTTCAACTTCAGTACCTGACCTTATCTTAACCTTAAAACCTTTGCCTTCCGGTTCAATTTCAAATACTTCATTTCCAACCAGAAACATTGCTCCATAAGATTCTGCAAGCCTGTAAAGTTTATCCACCAGACTGGTAGACTCAATAATTCCGGAAGTCGGTACATACAGGGCAGAAACTGCCTTAACATTGGGCTCATACTGGGCCACCTTATTGCCATCAATCATCTCAATTCCTGGAACCTGATTTTCTACAGCTGTTCTATAAACATCTTCAAGATATTCTTCTTCCAGCAGGTCAGTGGCCACCATAAGTTTCCCAGTTTTTTTATGAGGAATATTATTTTCGGCACAAAACCGGTAAAGCATTTCATTTCCCTCTACGCACAGCTTTGCCTTAAGAGGTCCCACTTTTTTAGGATAATAAATTCCTGCGTGTATTACTCCTGAATTTCTGGAAGACTGATTTTCGCCTTTAATCTGTCTATTTTTCTCAACTACCACTATATCCTTGCCGGAATCTCTGGAAAGTTCATAAGCCACCGCACAGCCTATAACTCCCCCGCCAATTATGGTTATTTGAACTTCTAGAGACATAATATCTTATAATATATTGTTAAGTTTCCCCCTGCTGTCTGTCAGTACTTTTTTTGAATTATATCGCTTTGCCAGAATTATAAGACAGCCACTTAGTAATATATTTTTATATTTTATTGGTTAGATGAATTTGACACAAG
>Ga0208047_1000051_pt1 | contig 40545 bp, 34 predicted proteins | sample Kivu_220m_FD_184162 | JGI IMG/M metagenome (GOLD analysis project Ga0208047, IMG submission 184162) | Freshwater microbial communities from Lake Kivu, Western Province, Rwanda to study Microbial Dark Matter (Phase II) - Kivu_220m (SPAdes)... | ecosystem: Environmental > Aquatic > Freshwater >...
GCTCGGCCGTGCCGCGGAAATGGAAAAGGAGGTCGATATCGCTCTCCGGACCGGCCCTCGCGTTCTTGACGCTGCCGATGAGATACATGGCTTCGAGGCCGAACTTCGAAGGATCGGTCCAAGAGGCGATTCTTTCGGCGACCTCAAGCCTCCAGGCCCAATGATAATCGGAGCTGGAAACCGCCGGATCTCGCCGCTCGAGACTCGGCGGCGATTCGGCCGGGGAATCGGTCAGGAAGCCCACGGCCTGGTCCGCCTCCGCGTTCATCAAGATCCGCAACACCTGGCCGCCCGTGACTTGGGGAACGTCGATGACGCGGACGACCTCGGCCAGAGCCTCGAACTCGGGCAGGACCTGGGCGAGGATATTCGGCCGGCTCCGGAAGAAATTCTCCTGGAAGACAGCGGAGGGCTCGTCCGGATAGAGGGGAAGATAACGGATATCCGCCTCGACGAGGTCCTGGAAGAAATGGGTTCCGAAGGACAGGTCGGGGAGGTAGTCCCCTTTGCGCCGGGCCATCTCGATGAGCATCGCCGTGTTGGAGATGTCGGAATAGGTCACCTGCACGCCCAGCTTGATGTTCCCCCGGCTTCCCCAACGTCCGGGCCCCATGAGGATGAAACGCCGCCGGGGAAGGATCTTGTTCAAGCGTCCAACGGCCCGGGCGACGGACAAGAGCGCCGACTGGCTGGAGAGGCGGTCGTAGCCGTCGGGGTCGACGTAGACGACGTGGCTGATGTCGGGCACGACCCCGTTCGAAACGAACCGGTCGGCCCGGAAGAGAACCCGCTCGGCGGGGAGGCCACGGGGAATCTCGGCGGGACTCCGCCCGCCGGCCGCGGCCTGCGGCCGGCATTGGAGGAGATAGAAATGACGGCCGTCGGAGGCGAACTCGATGTCGATCGGCGAGCGGAAGGCGTCTTCGAGAACGCTCATGACCTGGCGGAGCATGGGGATGAAGGACGTCTGGTGGATGAGCCCTTCGAAGGTGACGACGAGGTCGTCGGCCTGAAAATCGACGCTTTTTCCGAGCGGACGGCGGAGGGCCTGGCCGTCGAAGACCGAAACGATATTGGCCATGGCCGGGATATCAGGCCCCCCAGAGGCCAGCCAGTCCTTGACCGCGATCGTCGCGAAGCCGTCGTCCTTCAGGGAGATGACGTCGACGTTCTTCGGGGCATAGCGGACGATTTCGTCGGGGGCGACATTGACCCGGAGACTCACCTGTCCGGGAGCGACGAGGACGGGATAGTCGTCGCTCGTCCGGTCGACGGCCCTGGTCCCCAAGCCGGGAACGAGGCGGAGCAACCCGTCTTCGCGTTTGTTCCGGGGCGACCAACGGAATTCGTTCAGGCTGAAGGCCACGCCGGCGAAGGAGGGAAAGAAAAGGCCGCCGACCTGAGTCCCGACGACCTCCTGGATCATGATCCCCATTTCCTCGGCGAAATCGATCAGGTTGCGTTCCGCCCGGTAGCCGATCGGATCAGGCCCGAACGTCGAGGCGTAGATTTCGGCGATGGCCCCTTCGAGGGCTTTGAGGCGGTCCTGCTTCCGGCCGCGGTTGGCCAGGAAGAGGCTCTTGTATTTCCCGGAAAAGGAGGCCCCGGCCCGGTCTTCGAGGAGGCTCGAGCTGCGGACGATGATCGGCCGGTCCCGGAAATCGTCGAGGACCATCGACAAGCCTTGGATGATCTCGGTGGGAAAACGAGAACTCTTGAAGCTCTGGATGATGTGGGGATATTCGAGCCGGACTTGATTCAGGTCCTTGTATTTCTGCTCGATGACCTCGTTGAGGTTGTTTTCGGCGAGAAAGCTGAGCAGGCCGTCCGAGGCGATGTACCACGTCTTGGGGACCTTGACCTCGGCGAAGGCGCCGAGGCTCGCGGCCGCCCGGCGGAGGACGTGCTTAGCGAGGAACAGCCCGGCGCTTTTCCCGCCGAGCTTTCCCTGGCTTTCGGGCGAATAGATGATGTGGTCCAAGATTTCGTGAAAATCGTCGATTTCGAGGTGCTCGACGGCCGGGCGGATGAATTCCGGCTGGTGGGAGAGAAACCGGCGAATCAAGGAGACGAGGACGCCGCGCTTGCTCGCCGGCGGGAGAGAGATGCCTTCGGCGACGATGTGATGATATCTCCGGACGGCGTCGACGACTTCCCCCAAAGCCAGGTTGCGGTTCGCGACCTGGACGAGGAAGCTCAGCCGGTCTTCTTGGATCCATTTCTGGATGTTGGCCAGGATCTGCTCGCTGGAAAGATGTCGGGCCGCCAGATGGAACGTTTCGTCGCTCAGTTCCTCGCTGAAAGGGGGAGGGGCGAAGGCAGACGGCCTGTTGTCGCCGGCCGGTTCGCGGTCCGTACCGCCGGCCGGAGCGGCGAGCGAATTTTGGAGGAGGCGCTCCGCCTCCGCGATCCCGCTCCAGTGAAGGAAATTGAGCATCCTCCGCGAAATGTTGAAGTAGAGGTTTCGATTGGTCCGGCGAAGAAAATTCAGGGCGATCCGCCATTCGTCCGTCCGGCGCGTGGCCAAATCCTGGCGGGCCGTCTGGAACTCCCGAAAGGCGGCCTTCATCCGGGTGTAGAGAATGTAGTGGGCCAGCCGCTCGGCAATCGTGCCCAGAAGCTTCGTTTCCTCTTTCAGGAAAGGCCCGTCGCCGGCCTGCGGCATTTCGGCCGTATAGAAAACGCTCAGCCGGCCCACCGTTTTCTCCTGGACGGTGATGTCGGCGTGCTGCACCCAGGGCGTTTCCCGGAAATCGGGCGACTGGGAGGTCACTCCCTCGAGCGCGATCCTGGCGAGGCAGATGTCCGGAAACTGCCAGCCCGGGGGAATGGCCTCGACGACTCCCCGGCAGATTTCAGCCAGGGTCGTGTCCGGCCGATTGAGGATCTCCTCGATCTTGTAGAGGCAATTCAGTTCCTTCGCCCGTTCGGAGAGGAACCAGACGAGATTGTCGGTGGTCTTGGACGCCTCAACCATGGCGAATCACTCCCCGGCTGGTCTTCCCGTCGACCTTGACGGTCAGGGGGACGGCGGGCCGGACATGCTTGACAAACGGCGTCTCTTCGGCGCAGGGCTGTCCGTCGAGCCAGGCCCAATCGATCGGACGAGAATCCGAGGGATTCACCGAGAAATAGAAGACTTTGAAGCTGGTGATGTTGTGGAAGAAGTGGGATCCCTGGCTGAGCATGGAACTCGTCTCGGGGAGGGCGGATTCGACGATGACCTTGGCTCCCGAAATCTGGCCGAAGTTGACCGGGATGCCGGCCGCCGGATCGGACGTCCCCCATCGGCCGAAGCCGATGAGAAGATACGGCCTCCCGGCCGACGTCAACCGGTGGTTCAACCCCTCGAGCTCGGCGGCGATGACCTCGGTTCGATGAACGTCGAACTTTCCGGGCTTGACGAAAACGACATCCTGGAGGTCGTCGAGAAGGCCGTTTCCCAAGGCCGTTTCCGAGGCGACGAGGACGCCGGGGCCTTTCATCTCGGCCGCGGTGATTTCGATGTTCGCCTCGGAAACGACCATCGGCCGGACCTGCAAGAAGCCGAAACGCGCCGGCGATCCCCGGGCTTCGTCGAGGGTCAGGGCGAATTCGACTTCGACCAAACGCCCCAGGGTTTCCTCGCAGGCTCGAAGGAGGTCCCGGAGGAGTCTCGTGAGCGGGAGGAGGTCGAATTTCAAGATGGGGGCGAAGTCCAGGAGCCGCGGCCCTTTCTCCGTGATTCCATAAACGATCTTGTCGTCGTGGGCCCGGTAGGTCGAAGCCAGGAAACGGAGAACGCCGTCCTTTTCGGCCTCCTCGAGCCCGTACCGGGCCATGTATTCCGTTTCCCTGATGGGGTTGAACTCGGCCGGCCAGCCCATGTTGACCGCCCAGAACGTGGACTGGGACTGGGCCAGGAGGTCGTCGAGGGTGTTGTAGGGCGGATTTGCCTGGGGATAGGCCGGCGAGAAGGACCAGGACACCCCGTCGTCGACGATCGTCTTCCCGAGGCCCAAGGCCAGGTCGACGATCCCGTCGGCCGGCTTGGCGTGGCCGAGGGGATAGAAATTGAACGACCGGGCGACTCCGGAGAGGTGGGGATAGAACCGCTGCCCGTGGCGGACGCCGACGACCTCCTGGATGATGACGGCCATCTTCTCGTCCGCGTTCGTGTGACGAGTGGCGGCGAGGTAGTTCTTCGCGTCCTTGAAAAACGTCGAAGCATAGATGAACTTGACGGCTTCGACGAGCTTCCGAAAGCGCGTGTCCGGGTCGAACTGGTTGTTCGGAATCATCTTCGTCGCGTAGACGCTGGCGAACGGCTCGAACATGGCGTCTTCGAGCATGCTCGACGAACGGACGGCGAGGGGGGAATGAACCTGGGCGATGAGGGCCCGAAGGTCCCCGACAAGGGCGGCGGGAAGGCTGGCTCTCTGGAAGGCCCCGGCGATGTGGTCGTCGCGCTTGTCGGATAACGCGACCCCGGCCAGTCCGTTCTCGGACATGAATTGGTCGAAGAACTCCGTGGTGATGACCGTCAAGGTCGGAATGGCGACCTCGATCCGGGGATGAAAGGCGGGGACGAGCGACCGTTCGAGGACGTCCTTCATCACGGCCAGCCCTTGGGCCTTGCCGCCCAGGGCGCCGCGGCCGATGGCCGTGAATTTCTCCTTTCCCGTGAAGAACTGGCGGTCGAAGGGCTGGATCGACGGCGGGGCGGTCAAGTCAGGCCCAACCCCGGTCCTTGCAGGCCTGGACGACCCGGGACACGGCGATGGAGAAAGCCGCTTCCCGGAGCGAAACGTTTTTCGCCCGGGCGAATTCAAGGACGGACTGGAAGGCGGACGTCATCTTGACGTCGAGCTTGCCGAAGACCTCGTCTTTCTCCCAGTAGTAGTTCATGTTGCTCTGAACCTGCTCGAAGTAGCTGCAGGTCACCCCTCCGGCGTTGGCCAGGATGTCGGGGATGATGACCATTCCCCGTTGGGCCAGGATCCGGTCGGCCTCGATCGTCGTCGGCCCGTTGGCTCCCTCGATGATGACCTTGACGCGAGGACGAATGGCCGACGCGTTCTCGTCCGTGATTTGATTCTCGACGGCGGCGGGAATCAGGAGATCCACCTCTTGGGCCAGCCAATCCTCTCCGGGAAGGACCTCATAACCCAGGCCCGAGGCCTTTTTCCGGTCGATGCCGCCGAACCGGTCGGTCACCCCGAGCAAGGCTTCGAGGTCGATCCCCGATTCCCTGCGATAGGCGTAGGACGTCCCGTCTTTCTGATCCCAGCAGGAGACGCAGGTCACGGTCCCGCCGAGCTGCTGGTAGAGCCGGACGGCGTGCTGAGCCACGTTGCCGAAGCCTTGGACGCTGGCCGTCGTCTTTTCGACGGGAAGGACGAGGTCCTTCAGCGCCTCGCGGAGGACGAAGACGAGCCCGTATCCCGTCGCCTCGGCCCGTCCGAGGGACCCGCCCAGGCCGACAGGCTTTCCGGTGATGAATCCCGGCGTTTTTTCGCCCCGGAGGACCTCGAATTCATCGAGCATCCAGAGCATGTGCTGGGCATTGGTCATGACGTCCGGCGCCGGGACGTCGAGATGGGGGCCTAACTCCCGGGCCAAGAGGCGAACCCAGCTCCGGCAGAGTTGCTCCTGTTCTCTCAGGCTCAAGAAATGCGGATCGCAGGCGACCCCGCCGCTGCTCCCGCCGAGGGGGATGTTGACCAGGGCGCATTTCCAGGTCATCCAAACGGCCAAGGCCCGAATGGTGTCGATCGTCTCGTCGGGATGAAAGCGAATCCCTCCCTTGGCCGGACCGCGGGCGTCGTTGTGGACGACCCGGAAGCCCCGGAAGACGTTCATCGTCCCGTCGTCCATCCGAAGAGGGATCAGAAATTGGGACTCCCGCATCGGAGCCCGCAAGAGCTGCCTCGTCGGGAGGTCCAGGCCGAGCCATTCGGCCGTCCGGTCGAATTGGAACTGAGCCATGGCATAGGAGTTATAACCGGCTTTGCCCATGATGTCCGTTCTCCCTCCCGTCGCCTAGAAACATAAGCCGAGTTTTGGACAATGTCAATCCTATGGCCGCCGGCCCGGCCCTTTTTTATTGAAATCCAAACGCAATCCAAATACGCCTCAAACATTCCGGGTTTAGTTTTGGAGACGGAAAGGAGCATTTATGAATACCTATGTTAAAGATTTTATGGACGCCCTGAAGGCCAAAAATCCTGCCCAGCCCGAATTCCATCAAGCCGCTTATGAGGTCGCGAACTCCCTGGCCCTGGTTTTCGAGAGAAATCCCGAGTACCGCAAGGCCAAGCTCCTCGAGCGGATCGCCGAGCCGGAAAGGGTCATCATGTTCCGGGTGACCTGGATGGACGACGCCGGGGAGATTCAGGTCAATCGCGGCTACAGGATCCAAATGAACAGCGCCATCGGTCCGTACAAGGGAGGTCTCCGCTTCCACCCGACGGTCAATCTCGGGATCCTGAAATTCCTCGCTTTCGAGCAGGTTTTCAAGAATTCCCTGACGACCCTCCCCATGGGCGGAGGAAAGGGCGGATGCGATTTCGACCCCAAGGGGAAAAGCGACAACGAGGTCATGAGGCTTTGCCAGAGCTTCATGAGCGAGCTTTTCCGCCACATCGGTCCGGACACGGACGTCCCGGCCGGCGACATCGGCGTCGGCGGGCGGGAAATCGGCTTTCTCTTCGGCCAATACAAAAAACTCCGCAACGAGGTCACGGGGGTTCTCACGGGAAAGGGCCTGGATTGGGGCGGCTCGCTCATCCGCCCGGAGGCGACCGGCTACGGAGCCGTCTATTTCGCCTCGGAGATGCTGGCGACGCGGAAACAGACGCTCCAGGGCAAAACCTGCCTCGTCTCCGGAAGCGGCAACGTCGCCCAATACACGATCGAGAAGATCAACCAGCTCGGCGGCAAGGCCGTGACCTTGTCCGACTCCAACGGCTTCGTCCATGACCCGTCCGGAATCGACGCCCAGAAGCTCGCCTTCGTCATGGACTTGAAAAACATCCGGAGGGGCCGGATCAAGGATTACGCCGATAAGTTCAAGGGCGTCACCTACACTCCCCTGACGCCCGACCTGGACTATAATCCCCTCTGGAATCTCAAGGCCGATTGCGCCTTCCCGAGCGCGACCCAGAACGAAATCAACGACAAGGACGCGAAAAATCTGGTCAAAAACGGGGTCTATGTCGTCGCCGAAGGGGCCAACATGCCGACGACGGCCGAAGGCGTGGACGTTTTCCTCGAGGCGAAAATCCTGTACGGCCCCGGAAAGGCGGCGAATGCCGGCGGGGTCGCCACCTCCGGTCTCGAAATGAGCCAGAACAGCATCCGGCTGAGCTGGACGCGGGAGGAGGTCGACCAGAGGCTCCACGGCATCATGAGGAGCATCCACAAAACCTGCGTCGAAGCCGCCGAAGCCTACGGCACGCCGGGGAACTACGTCAACGGAGCCAACATCGGGGGCTTCTTGAAGGTCGCCCGGGCGATGATGGAGCAGGGGATCTGAGGATCGCTCGCCGTCAGGCCCGGCGGTAGATCTTCCGCAGCTCGTTGATCCGGTCGCGGGAGAGGAAGACGCAGTCCTCGACCTCGGCCCGGCCGGCGGCCACGTCCTCGGCGTGATGCCTGCAGGACGGGGCTCCGCAGAGGCCGCAGTTGACGCCGGGAAGACCCCGCATGAGTTCATCGGCCCTCTTTTTGCGGGCGACCCTTTCCCGCAGGTCGAGGCCGTTCCCCTCGAGTCGCCGCGGCCTCACCGGCCCGCGGAGGAAGAAATCCCCCTCGGCGTATCTGCGGTCGACTTCCCTCTCGAAGGCGGCCGACGGCTTGGGCAGGGCCGAGCTCAGGTGGAGGCTCTTGCTTCGGGCGACGTAGACGTTTTCGACGGTCAGGTTTCCACCGATGCAGCCGCCGGGACAGGCGTGGCATTCGAGGAATTCGATATTCCGGAGCTTGCCCTTCTCGATGTCGTCGAAGACCTTGATGACGTCCTGGATGCCGGTCAGGGGAAGGTAGTGTTCCGGCGAGAGATGCGGGAACTCCCCCTCCGGGCTTCCCCAGTGGAAAAGCTCGCCGATACCGTAGAAATCCTCGGTCGGATGCGGCCTACCGGCGTTCTGACGGATCCGAAAGAGAAGGTCGTTGTAGATCTCCTTGACGGCGACGGCCCCGTCGAGATAGCTCGTGACGCCCTCGGCCGGCTGGATGATCGAAATCGTCTTGGCCTGGCAGGGAGTGATGTAGACCGCGGCGATCTCCTCCGGCTTGAGGTTTTTCTCCCGGGCGTAGCGGCGTTTCAACTCCCGGGCGGCGATTTCCCGGGGGGCCTCGACCGAGATCAACTGTTCGACCATGGCCGGATAGGCGACTTGAACGAGTCGGACGATGACCGGGCAGGAATTCGAGATGAGGGGGAACGGCCCGGGCCATGTCCGGATCGTATCCGAGATGGCCCGGTCGATAAGCTCGATGTCGACGGCATATTCCCAGACGGCGTCGAAGCCCAAATCGAGGAGGGCCCCGCCGATCTGGGCCGGGCTGACGTTCGGGCCGAATTGGGCGAAGAGGGCCGGCGAGGCGACGACGATCTTGAATTTGAAGCGGTCCAGGGCGGTGAAGGGCAGGGTCGTCGCGGTGATGGCCCCGGTCGGGCAGACTTGAAGGCAGTTGCCGCAGTCGATGCACAGCTCGGGAATGACCCGAGCCTTCCCGTCCTTGACCCGGATGGCGTGGGTCGGGCAGGCCCGCATGCAGTTCATCCGGCCGTCGCACTTGTCGACGTCGATCTTGAAGCCGTGCTTGAGCTCAGCCATGGCTGTTCAAGCGGATCGTCGCCAGGACGGACGTCCCTTTCCCGACCTCCGTGTCGATCCGGAACTCGTCCGAATTCTTCTTCATGTTCGGGAGGCCCATTCCGAAGCCGAAGCCCATCTCCCGCATTTCGTCCGAGGCGGTCGAATAGCCCTCCTGCATCGCCAGGTCGACGTCGGGGATGCCGGGCCCCTCGTCCCGGACCTCGAGGGCGATCTCGTCGTCGGTCAGGATCAGGGTCAGGGTTCCCCGCTGGGCGTACATGACGACGTTCATCTCGGCCTCGAAGACGACAATGACCGTCCGACGGATCGAGGTCGGGTTGAGTTGGAGGCCGCTGAGAAGGGCCTTGATTTCGCTCGAGATTTCTCCGGCCTTGTCGAAATTCCGGCCCTGGATGCCGTAGCTCTCGCGGAGCAGCTCGACGGCCATCAGGACACCCCGCGCAACCCCTTGGCGTAAAGGATGCCGCAGATCTCGAACATCCCCATCGACGTCGCCAGGACGGGGATGTTCTTGTCCCGGGCGAAGTCCAGGACGCGCTTGTCGGGAACCTTGCCCCGGCAGTAGAGGACGGCGCAGACCCCGGCGATGTCGGCCGTCCGTATGGACTGGATGTTCGTCAGCCCGGTGATCATGAGTTCCTTCGACCGGGCGAAAGCCAGGATTTCGCTCATCCCGTCCGAAGCGACGACGTCCGTGACGTCGACCTCGAGGTCGGGGTTGCCGACGAGGACCTCGCAGCCGAGAAGCTCTTTGATCTCGCGGAGGATCATGGATTTTCCTTCTTCCGGTCCGCCTCGAGCCCGAGGAGATACCGATGGATGGCCGCGGCGGCGATCCGCCCGTCGCCCATAGCGCTGATGACCGTCGCCGCGCCGCGGACGATGTCCCCGCCCGCCCAGACGTTCGGCCGCGACGTCTGGGCCGTGTCCGGGTCGGTCTGGATGCCGCCCTTCTTGTTGATCGTCAACCCCGGGGTCGTCATGGGGATGAGGGGGTTGGGGCTGTTGCCGATGGCCATGACGACGGCGTCGAAGGGGACGCGGAAGTTCGACCCCTCGACGGGGACGGGCCGGCGGCGGCCCGAGGCGTCGGGCTCGCCGAGCTCCATCCGGAGGCATTCGAGCTCCCGGAGCCAGCCGCATTCGTCCCCGATAAGGCGGACGGGCAGGGTCAGGAGGTCGAAAATGACGCCTTCTTCCTCGGCGTTCTCGACTTCCTCGGCCCGGGCCGGAAGCTCGGCCTTGCTCCGCCTGTAGACGAGATGGACCTCGTCCGCTCCGAGGCGGACGGCCGTCCGGGCCGAATCCATGGCCACGTTCCCCCCGCCGACGACGGCCACCCGGGACGGCCGCTTGACCGGGGTGTCGAACTCCGGGAAACGGAAGCCCTTCATGAGATTGACCCGGGTCAGGTACTCGTTGGCCGAAAAGACGCCGTTCAGGTTCTCTCCCGGAATCTCCATGAACCAGGGCAGGCCGGCTCCGGAGCCGACGAAAATCGCGTCGAACTCCTCGAGGAGCTTATCGACCGTCCGCGTCTTGCCGACGACGAAATCGGTGACGATCTTGACCCCGAGGCTTTTCACGTAGTCGACCTCGCGCCGGACGATGGCTTTGGGAAGCCGGAATTCGGGAATGCCATAGATCAGGACGCCTCCGCATTCGTGGAGGGCTTCGAAGATCGTGACATCGTGGCCGAGGAGAGCCAGGTCGTTGGACACGGTGATGCCCGCCGGGCCGGCCCCGACGATGGCGACCTTGCGCCCCGTCTTGGCGGCCATGGGCGGGGCCTCGGCTTTCCCCTGGGCGGCTTCCCAGTCGGCGACGAAGCGCTCGAGCCGGCCGATGCAGACCGGGGCGTTCTTCTTGTGGAGAACGCACATCTTCTCGCACTGCTCTTCCTGGGGGCAAACTCGGCCGCAGATCGCCGGCAGGGCGTTCGTCTCCTTGATCCGCTTCACGGCCGCGCTGAAATCGCCCTCGACGATGAACTTGATGAAGCCCGGGATGTCGATTCCGACCGGGCAGCCCTGGTTGCAGAGCGGCTTCTTGCACTGGAGACAGCGGCAGGCCTCCTCGACCGCGGTCTCGGCCAGATAGCCCAGGGCGACCTCGTCGAAATTCTTGACCCGCTCCCAGGGCTTCTGCTTCGGCATGGACCGGCGCTTGAGGTCCAGCGTCTTCTTCTCTTTCTTCTCTTCGCTCACCCTCGTCCTCTCTTCTTCGCCGCCGCTCCGCCTAGAAATGGGACCGGCAGCTCGACCGCCTGAGGGGGTCGACTTCCTCGGGATTGTAGCTCTTGCGCCGGGCCAGAAACTCGTCCCAGTCGATCTCGTGGCCGTCGAAATCGGGCCCGTCGACGCAGGCGAACATCATCTTGCCCGCCACCGACAGCCGGCAGACACCGCACATCCCCGTCCCGTCGATCATGATCGGGTTCATGTTGACGATCGTCTTCCAGCCCAGCGGCTTGGTGATCTGGGCCGTCCGCATGAGCTGGAAGGTGCAGCCGTTGACGATGACCCGGTCGGGGACGATTCCCGCCCGCTGGAGGAGCTCCGGAATCCGGTCGATGTGGCCCTGGACGCCCTTCGTTCCGTCCCGGGTGATGACGATGAGCTTGTCCGAGACGGCGGCCAGCTTGTCCTCCCAGTAAAGAAGGAACGAGCTCCGGGCCTCGATGAGCGTCACGACCTTGTTCCCCGCGTCCTTCAGCGCCCGGGCGATCGGGTAAATCGATCCGATCCCGTAGCAGCCGCCGATGCAAAGGACCGTGCCGAAGAGCCCGATCTCGGTCTCGCGCCCGAGCGGGCCGGCGAAGGTGGGGATCGTGTTTTCGGGCTTGAGCCGGGCCAGCTTGGCCGTCGAACCCCCGACCTGCATGAAAATCGAGGTCACGGTCCCGGCCGTCCGGTCCCAGTCGGCGACCGAGAGGGGGATCCGCTCGCCAAATTCGTCGGGCCGGACGATGACGAAGTTGCCGGGTTTGACGGAATCGGCCACCGCCGGGGCCAGGACGGTGAATTCATGAAGGTTGGGAACGATCATCCGCCGTTCGACGATTTTATACATGGTTCCGTCCCTTCATCGCGCCGCGCGTTCGACCCGGACGCGCCTCGGCACGAGGCGAGACCCGGGTCCGCCGGGCCAGACCGGGCACGTGCAGAGGATGGTCCGGACGGGGCATTCGACATCGGGCTTGACCGGCCCGGCCGGACCCGCCCCGTCGTGGTCGAAGGACAGCCGGATCGGATCTCCGTCCGTGAGGCCCAGCCTTTTCAGGTCGTCGGGATTCATCCGGAAGCCTTCCTCCAGGGCGAGCTCATTCAGGCCGCCGACCTTGGTCGAAAGGTCGATGCCCCGATGACGATAGCCGCGCGGCTTGGCGATGACAAGGAAATCCCCGTCGCCGGCCGCGGCGGGGACGGCGGCCGCGGCCAGAGCGCCGAAGGCTTTCATGACCCTGGGTGTCCGGTCGGCGTTCTCCGGGAAATCGGGGACGGAAGAGCGGATATCTTTCCGGACCTCCTCGGCCGAAGCGTATCCGAATCTTTCCTTCCCCAGAGCCCGGGCGAGGTCGGAAAAAATTCGCCAATCCGGCCGCATGAAGCCGGTCACGGCTCCCTCGGGCGGATTCTCGACCTGGACGACCTCCTGGAGGCGGCCTTCGACATTGACCATCGTCCCGCCGGCCTCGGCGAACGAGGACGCCGGGAGGAAAGCGTCCACCGGAAAGGGGGGAAGATAGATGTCTTGGACGATCAGGAAATCGCAATCCGGCCGGGCGGTCCAGGGAACGTCGCCGACGAGATAGATGACCTTGGGCCTCTGGCCGCCCGAGGCGATTTCAGCCAACCCATAGCCCTTGACGGAAGGCTCGGTCCCGCCGGGGCCGGAGTCGGGAAGGACGCCCATCTCCAGAGCTCCCCGGGCATTGGCCCCGAAGTACAGGGGGATGAGGTTGACCGAGGGAAGGTCGAGGAATCCCCGCCCCGCGTCCGGCCTGTCGTGGAAAATCCGGGGACCGAGGATCACCGTCAGGTCCGTCCCTCCCTTGAGGACGGCCGCCGCCTCTTCGATAAGCTCCGGCTTGACCTCCGTGGCATTCGCCGTTCCCCCGAAGTCAGCCTTTCGGCCGGTGAGGGCGGCGGCCAGGGTTTCGAGGATCTTCCCTTCCCCGCCGGCCTCCGGCCGGAGCCAGTGATGGGCGTAGCGGGCCAGGTTCGTCTCCACGGCGTCGACGGTGACGAGCCTCGCCCCGGCCTGGAGGGCCTGCCGGACCTTGGTCCCGACGACCGAGAAATCGAACCGGCTGTCGAGGCCGGCGGCCAGGATGACATCCGACTTGAGGATGGCCTTGATCGAAATCGGCCGGGCAAAGAGCCGGGACCAAAGACCCGTCCCTCCGGGAAGCTCGAAGCGGGCCGTGGAATCGATGTTCGGCGAGCCGACGACCGAGCGGACGAAGGCCTGGGCGGCAAAAAGGCTTTCGTTGGTCAGGTCCGGCGAGACCAGCATGAGGAAATCCTCGGGAGCGGTATCCCGGAGGACGCCGCCGACTTTCTCGAAGGCCTCGTCCCAGCCGACCTCCCGGAAGTACTCCCCCTTCTGGAGCATCGGCTTCTTTGCCCGGGAGAAATGATGGGTTGCCTCGGGGAGGCAGAACCGACCGCGGAGGCAGAGCTGCCCGTCGTTGACCTCGGAGTCGAGGCGGGCCCGTGTTTTCGCCAAGCGTCCGCCCTTGTGGGCGATTTCGAGCTGGCAACCCAGGGCGCAGAAGGGGCATGTCGAGACGATGGTGCCGTCGGGCTTTCCCTCCCATTTGGAGGCTTTATCGGCCAGAGCGCCCGTAGGGCAGATGTCGACGCACGCCCCGCAGAACTCGCACCCCGCCTCGACGTGGCTTCTCCCGAAGGCCGGGCCAATCTTGACCTTGGGACCGCGGTAGGTGAACGCCAGGACGGCCGAGCCGCGGACCTCCTGGCACATCCGGACGCATCGCCCGCAGAGGATGCAGATGTTGTAGTCCCGGTCGTAGAAGGGGTCGTCGTGCTCGGCCTCGTAGCCGTGGTAATGGACCGGGAAGTCGATCTCCGTGATCCCCAGCTTGTCGACGAGGTCCTGGAGTTCGCACTCGTTGTCGTTCGGGCAGAACCGGCAGCCGGTCGAGACGCCGGCCTTGCGGATCGTCGTCTGGAAATCGCGGCACTCCGTCCGCTCGCCGCAGACGAGGCAGCTCGAGGGGTGCTCGCTGAGGATGAGCTTGAGGATGTCCCGGCGGAGCTCGCGGAGGGTCGCCGTGTCGGTCAGGACCTTCATCCCCTCCAGGGCGACGGTGCTGCAGGACAGGGGATATCCGCGCATCCCCTCGATCTCGACCATGCACAGACGGCAGCCGCCGAAAGGCGAAAGGTCCTTGTGGGAACAGAGCGAGGGGATGTCGATGCCGGCCAACTCGGCGGCCCGGTGGACGGTCACGCCTTCGGGGAAGGACACGGGACGGTGGTCGATTTCCATAGTCAGGGTTCGGGGTGTTTTGAGCGGCATGGGCGTCCCTACGATTCGATGACGATGGCGTCGCCGGCGATGGCGTCGAAGCGGCAGATTTCGTAGCACGACCGGCACTTGATGCACTTGGATTGGTCGAGGTTGTGGGGCTCGGATCGCGGTCCGGTGATGGCCCCGGTCGGGCAGACCTTGACGCAGCGCTGGCAGCCCGTGCACTTCTCAGGCTTGATCCGGTAGACGACGAGGTTCTTGCAGGAGATGGCCGGGCAGCGCTTGTCCTTGACGTGGGCGATGAACTCGGAGCGGAAGTACTTGAGCGAGGTCAGGGCCGGGTTGGGGGCCGTGGAGCCAAGGCCGCAGAGCGATCCCATCTTGATGGTCTGGCCGAGGCGCTCGATCTTTTCCAAGTCGGCGATCTCGGCCTTGCCGTCGGTGATCTTCTCCAGGAGCTCGACGAGGTGGCGGGTCCCGACACGGCAGGGCACGCACTTGCCGCAGGACTCTTTCTGGGTGAAGCTCAGGAAGTACTTGGCCATGTCGACGATGCAGGTATCGGCGTCGACGACGATCAGCCCCCCCGACCCCATGATCGAGCCGGCCGCGGCCAGGTGCTCGTAATCGATCGGCGTGTCGAGGAACTCCTCCGACAGGCACCCGCCCGACGGACCGCCGGTCTGGACGGCCTTGAACGGCTTCTGCGTCCCGCCGCCGATGTCGAAGATGACTTCGCGGAGGGTCATGCCGAGGGGGACTTCGATCAGCCCCGTCCGGCGGACCTTGCCGACGAGGGAGAAGGTCTTCGTCCCCTTGCTCGTCTCCGTCCCTATCCCGGCGTACCAGTCCGCCCCGTGCCGGAGGATAGGAGGGAGCGTCCCCAGGGTCTCGACGTTGTTGATGATCGTCGGCTTGCCGTGGACGCCGGAGACGGCCGGGAACGGCGGCCGGGTCCGGGGCATCCCCCGCTTCCCTTCGATCGAGGCGATGAGGGCCGTCTCCTCCCCGCAGACGAACGCCCCGGCGCCTTCCTTGATCTTGAGGTCGAAGCTGAAATCCGAGCCGAGGATGTTCGCCCCGATGAGACCGAGCTCGCCCATCTGGCCGATGGCTTTTTTCAAACGCTTGATGGCCAGCGGGTATTCGGCCCGGATGTAGACGTAGCCGTGGGAGGCGCCGATCGTGTAGGCGGCGATGAGCATCCCTTCGAGGACGGCGTGGGGGTCGCCCTCGATGAGGGAGCGGTTCATGAACGCTCCCGGGTCGCCTTCGTCGGCGTTGCAGATGAGGGTGCGGACGTCGCTTGCGGTCTCCCGGCAAGTCGCCCACTTTTTCCAGGTCGGGAAGCCGGCCCCGCCGCGTCCCCTCAGGCCCGACCGCTTGACCGTCTCCAGGACGTCCGCGGGCTTCATCGCCAGGCAGGCCTCGAGGCCGCGGTAGCCGTCCCGGGCGAGGTAATGGTCGACGTCGTCCGGGTCGATGATCCCGCAGTTGCGGAGGACGATCCGCCGCTGCGGCTTGAGCATCGGCTGGTCGAAGAAGCGGGGGACGCCGTCGAGGTCGCCGTCGCCGAAATGGCCGGCGAGATGGGTCGTGGGGATTTCGTTACGCTCGAGGAAGCCGTTGAGGATGGCCGGGATCTCCTTGGGGGTCACGTTGGCATAGCTGACCCGGGGGAGGCCGGGCATCTGGACGTCGAGGAGGGGCTCGAGGTAGCAGGGGCCGATGCATCCGACCGGAATCATCCGGTAATCGCGGCCGGCGTTGCAAAGATGCTCCTCCGCGGCGGCCTGGGTCTCGGCCGCCCCGGCGGCCAGGCCGCACGAGCCGGCGCCGATGTAGAGAAACGGGACGGAATTGGCTTGGAGGTCCTTCCACTTGGCTTCGGCCGCCTGGCGGCGGCGGCGGCTGATCTCAGGCGCGCTCATCGAGGATCCTTTGGATTTTGAGGACCGACATCTGGCTGTGGAATTTCTCGTCGAAAGCGACGACCGGGGCCAGGGCGCAGCAGCCCAAGCAGGCCACCCGCTCGAGGTCGTATTCGCCGTCGGCCGTCGTCTCGCCGGTGACGACCCCCAGCTTCTGTTGGGCCGTGGCCAGGATCTGCTCCCCGCCCTTGACGTGGCAGGCCGTGCCGAGGCAGATCTTGATGTGGTGCCGGCCGGGGGGGTGGAAGCGGAACTGGGCGTAGAACGTGGCCACGCCGAAGATTTCGTTTTCGGAGATTTTCAGTTTCCGGGAGATCGCCCGGAGGGCGTCGGGGCGGAGATACCCGAAAAGATTCTGGGCGCGCTGGAGGAGGGGGATCAGATCGCCGCGTTCGCCCGAGACATCTTGAAAAAGCGCAGACAGGCCGCCTTCAGACATGAGTTCGCGTGCCTCCAACTCTTAAAGGTCAGTCCATATGACTGCGGCACCGCCCTCTGCGTGTCGTGATGATGGCCGAAAAAATAAATTCAATAAATATATATGTATGAAAAAAGGCGGCCGTCTTTAGCGCACCCCCAGCTCGTAGAGCTTCTTGGCCAGCGTCCAGGTATCTCCCTCGAATCCCAGAAGCGAGATCCCGGCCTTGTTGGCCAGGGCGACGACGTCCTCCGCCGGCGTCTTGCCCCGGGCGAAGACGATCCCCGAGACGTCGACGAGATTGGCCGCAGCGATGAGGTTCTTGTGCGTCTGGAGGGTGACGAGGAGAAGGCCCTCCCCGACGGAGATGATGTCGCTGACCATGTCGGAGATGTAGACGCCCTTGATTTCCCGGTCACCGAGGGCGTTGAACGCCTTCAAGCCCGCCTTAGCGGCCAATTCTTGGACTTTCATGGGATTCCTCGTTTTCCTCAGTAGAGATCCGTCAAGCCGACGTCCGCCAGGACGACTCCCTCGCAGGTGTCGACGAACGGGCGAAGCCGGCAGGGCACGATGAGGATCTTCTTGGACGGGTCATGGAGATCCTGGTTGAAATATTCGTTGAGGGCCTTGAGGCCCGTCTCGGAGACGCAGGCTCCCCCGGCATGGGATGTGTTGGCGCAAAGCGCGACGTAGACCCAGGCCTTGCGGTTTTCGGGAATATTCCCCGCCTTGTAAACGCCGCAGTCGGGGTTGCACTTGAGACAGAGCAGCAGGGCCATGACGTCGGGAAGGGCGACTTCGGCCCCGCATTTCTCGCAGCGGAGGTCGAACTTCGAGGCCTGGAAGCTGCCCAGGTGGCTCCAGAAATGGTCCCCTTCGCGGTAGTCGTCGACGGGGGGGACGGGCTCCTCGGAGAAGAACGAAATCCGGTTGCGGCAGTGGAAGCAGCCCTCGACGACGAGAAAGCCGCTCCGCTGGTTGATCATCGCCCAGTGGTGGGAACACGTCGCCGGCGCGATTTTCGGCTGCACGGGGCTTTTCTACCAGATTTCCGCGCGACCTGTCAACAACCGAAGATGGGGGACACTTTAATGTGTCCCCCTTCTTAAGCCGTACGGATAGGCGGGATTTACTTGTTCGGAACCCAGCGATAGACGTATTCGAAATAGAACGACCTCGAGGTGTGGACGACCGGACCGACTCCACCGACAACGGCGATCGTGGCCCCGGTTCGCCCCGTCGGGACCGTTCCCTTCACCTGGCCCCTTCCGCTCGGTACGAACGGCGGCTCGCCCGGGGTGAACACCCAGCCGACCTTGCCGGTGTATCCTTTTCCTTGGGCGTTCAAAAAGCGGTGCAATTGGACGTCGCCCGCCCCGAAGTAAGTCTTGTTGTAGGATTTCATATCGGCCGAGGCTTCGCAGCTGACCTCGATTTCGAAGGTCCTCGTGGGGATGAGTTCCCGCGGCGGCGCGGGTTGGATGCGTCCGCTGAAGGCGAACTGGGTCCGCTCGCCGTTGTTGTGGTTGATTTGGATCGAGGCCTGGGAGGAGAAATTCTTCGAGGTCCAGCTGTATTCACCCTCTTTTTTCCCATCCCACATCACCGGGATCGGCCCCGGGCTGGCGAATTCCTCGACCTTCGTTCGCGATTCATCCAGCACCCAGATGCCCTCCACGGCGGGCATCGGATCGACCTTGAATCCCAGGGACATCCCGGACGGAATCTGATAGCCGAGGGCCTCCAGGTCGAAGCTGAAGGCATAATTCCCGGGCTTGGACGGATTCTCTCCGTAAAGGGCTTTGACGACGCCGGACCCTTCCTCGTCCGGCAAGACGTCCCGCTTGACGGGGCCTAGCGGGCGGACTCCCCCTATGGCATCGCTGACGAGCTCGACTTTTTCGAGGATCTCGGCTTTCGGTCCGGCGATGTTCAGGACCTTGTATTCCAGGCGGAACTCGACCCGCTCGCCGACCAGGATACGTTCGGGATACACTTCGGCGCGAAGAATCTCGATTTTTCCCGGCGGCATGGCCCGTTTCAGCCGTCTCGACCACTTCGCCTCGATGACATGGCCGTCTTCGGGCCAGCCGTAGAGGCGCTTGTTCTCGTCGGCCAGGCCGAGACTCAGCCTGACGTCGAAGTTCTGGGACGTCCCCGGCTTGAAGGGGACCGTGAATTGGCCTCCGCCCAGGGGAAAATCTTCCCAGACGAAGCGGTCCTCGCTGAACTCGATGTCGATCCATTTCCCTTCCGCCGGCCAAGGGGAAAGCTCTTTGCCCTTGTCGTCGCGGATGCTCAGGCGGCCAAGGACCCGGGTGATATTGGGGTTGCCCGGGTCGTTCGGGCCTTTCTCGTACGGCTGCCCTTCCGGCTTGCCGGTATTGAGGTTCGTATTGTTCAAGGCCAGGGAATCGAGGCCTCCCGCCAGCGCGCCGAGGACGGCGGCGGAATCCCGGATCGCGAATTGGATGCGCTTGTCCCACTGGAGGCAGAACAGCTTGAAAAGATGGACGTCGTTGGCCGTGAATCTGACCTTCAACTCCGCCGGGCTCTTCAAGTCGTCGGGAAAGTTCCAGTCGACCTCGTCGATGACGAGGGGGTCCATGAGCTTCTCGTACTGCCGGGGCTGAGGCGGAGTTCCTTTGAGGATCATGCTGAAAGCGAATGTCGGATCCGGGAGGGCCGTCCCTGGGATTTCCAAAGGCAAAGAGCTCAGGTTTTCGTGTAATCTTCTCAACAACTCCCCGGAGTTCGGGCCGGCGTAGGAACGGCCCAGGTGGTTCGAGCTCATCCAATCGACCACGCCGCTCATGATCAGGCTCGAACGCTCAAGAATTTGCTCGAAGTCGGACTTGCGGGGCGGAACGCTGGCATAGAACTGCAGAAAGGCGCCCGACGAAGTCGCCGCGAAAGCGTCGTTGATGACCTTCGCCGGGACGACGCCGGGCTTCAAGGTCGTGGCCAAAACCTGATGACCCCCGACAATAAAGGCACGCGGACATTCGACGAGCTCCAATCGTTTGTGACGCTTGTTATGCTCCGAGCTCTCGCCGTAATTTCCTCCCAATTCGTTGCAGAGCGGATGAATGTAGCAATCCGTGAGATAATGGGTCAACCATCCCATGGCGAAAGCCGTCGCCCGGTCCCGGGCGACCCGGTCGGACAGCCCGGCGGCGCGCCGAAGCATGTTGACGATGACATCGCTCGTATGTCCCCCGGCATGGGCGGGAGCGCCTGGGTGTCGAAACTCGAAGGCCTCGGCGACATACGCCGTCTGGGCGATGTCGGGCCCCGTCGCTCCGGCCAGATAAGCGTCTAGGTTGGCGATGATGATATTTTGGACGGCTTCGGGCACCCTCTCGAGCGCTTTATAAGCGACGTAGAAATGCGCCGGACATTGGCTGGCGAAGCCCTCGGGGGACGCCAAGACGATGGCCAGGGCGAGAAAACCCAGTCGGACGACGAGCCATGGACGGAAAGCGCGCATCTTCCCCTCCCCGATTCGATAAAATGCCTCTCTTCGGAAGAGATTGTAGTCGCCTCCGGGCCTTTAGGTCAACGCCCAGAAGAGGCGTGTAAGGCCTGCCTCAGATCAGAGATATTGAAGCCGGGCCGGGCGATTCTCACGACGGATAAGGCTTGGCGGATGTTTTCTCGGCTTTCCGCAGAAAGGCTTCGGCGATTCTCTTTTCGGATCCTCTTGACCGCCAAGACGAGCTCTCCCAGGAATTCCGTGCCCGTCGTCCAGGCGGGCCCGTGCAGTTTAACGTCGAGGAGGCCGGCTTCCTCGTGAAGGCCGTCGGCACGAAGGCTGACGATGAGGTCCTCGAACGGTTCGCTCGAGATCGATTTCGCCGCGCGACTCCTTACTCGACGGCGTCAACATTGCCGGGTTTGCTTTCGGAGGCGGGAAATGAGGGCGCTCATCCTCCGGTACCGGACGATGCCGATGATACCGGCGACGATGCCGACGGGAACGCAGGCCACCCCGATGGCCCAGAACCAACCGACGTTCGCGAAATGCATGATCGACACGCCGGCGATGATCAAGGCCACGCCGGAGCGGAGGAAGGCCAGGAGAGTCCTCTCGTTGGCCAAAAGGGTCCGGTCGATCGCCAATTGGTCGCGGAGGATCAGGCCTTCGGTCTCGAACCTCGAATAGGGAGTTTCCTTCATGTCCCGTCTCCAGTCGCCTGAGGAACGCTCGGCACGCCCTGGGTTCCTCAAAGGATATGCCAACCTCGCGGCCAAGTCAAAAGACCCGGTTGACAGCCGAAGAAGGGGGACACTTTAATGTGTCCCCCATCTTTTAGGCGGAAATTTGACAGCCGGCGCGGCCGTTTGTTATAACGGCCGGGACTGGCAACGGCAGCCGACGCGGGAGGAGGGCCTCCCCCGAAATCATCATAAACAAAGGAAGGGCGGCATGAAAATCCACGAATATCAAGGGAAGCAGATCCTGGCCAAATTCGGCGTCCGGGTCCCCCGGGGCGACGTCGCCGACACGCCGGCCGCGGCCCGGTCGATCGCCGAGCACTTCGGCCCGAAGGTCGTCGTCAAGGCCCAGATCCACGCCGGCGGCCGGGGCAAGGGCGGCGGGGTCAAGCTCGCCCGGAACCCCCTCGAGGCCCAGCAGATCGCCGAGAAGATGATCGGGATGCAGCTCGTGACCCACCAGACCGGGCCCGAGGGCAAGCGGGTCAAGCGCGTCCTCGTCGAGGAGGCCCTCGACATCGCCCGGGAGCTCTACCTCGGGATCGTCATCGACCGGGCCCGCGAGGCCGTCGTCGTCATGGCCTCGACCGAGGGCGGCGTCGAGATCGAGAAGGTCGCCGCCGAAAGGCCCGAGCTCATCTTCAAGGAATACGTCAACCCCGGCGCGGGACTCCTCGCCTTCCAAGCCCGCAAGCTCGCCTTCAAGCTCGGCCTCGAGGGCGAGGCCTTCAAGCAGGGGGTCAAATTCATCCTCGGACTCTATAAAGCCTTCGAGGGGACGGACGCCTCGCTCGCCGAGATCAATCCCCTCCTCGTGACCAAACAGGGCGACGTCCTGGCCCTCGACGCCAAGATGAACATCGACGACAACGCCCTCGCCCGCCGCCCGGACATCGCCGCCATGCGCGACCTCGACGAGGAGTCGCCCCTCGAGGTCGAGGCCTCGAAATACAGCCTCAACTACATCAAGCTCGACGGCAACGTCGGCTGCATGGTCAACGGGGCCGGTTTGGCCATGGCGACGATGGACATCATCAAGTACGCCGGCGGGATGCCGGCCAACTTCCTCGACGTCGGCGGCGGGGTCACGGAGGAGGCCGTGACCAACGCCTTCAAGATCCTCGTCTCCGATCCCGACGTCAAGGGCGCCCTGATCAACATCTTCGGCGGCATCGTCCGCTGCGACATGATCGCCTCGGGCGTCGTCAAGGCGGCCAAGGCCCTGGGGACGAAGATCCCGGTCGTCATCCGCCTCGAAGGGACGAACGTCGAGCTGGGGAAGAAGATCCTGGCCGAGTCGGGCCTGGCCTTCTCGGCCGCGGACGGGATGAAAGAGGCCGCCGAGCGGATCGTCGGCCTGGTCCAGTGAGCGGAGCCCAAGGAGCCACCGATGAGCATCCTCCTCGATGAAAAAACGCGGGTCGTCGTCCTCGGGATCACGGGCGGCGAAGGGACGTTCCACGCCGGCAAGATGATCGAGTACGGGACCAAGGTCGTGGCCGGGATGACGCCCGGCAAGGGCGGGACGAAGCACCTCGGCGTCCCCGTCTTCAACTCCGTGGCCGACGCCGTGGCGGCCGAAGGGGCCGACGCGGCGGCGATCTTCGTCCCGCCGTTCGCCGCGGCCGACGCGATCATGGAATGCGCCGACGCCGGGCTGAAGCTCGTCGTCTGCATCACCGAGGGCATCCCGACCTTCGACATGCTCAAGGTCAAGATGTTCCTCCGGACGAAGCCCCTCGCCCTCATCGGACCGAACACGCCGGGGATCATCTCCCCGGGCAAGGCCAAGATCGGGATCATGCCCGGGCACATCCACACCCCGGGGACGATCGGGATCATCTCCCGCTCCGGGACCCTGACCTACGAGGCCGTCCAGCAGGTCAGCCGCCAGGGCTACGGCCAGTCGACGGCCCTCGGGATCGGGGGCGACCCGATCGTCGGGCTGAAATACATCGAGCTCCTCGAGCTCTTCAAGGAAGACGCCGGGACGGAGGCCGTCATCCTCATCGGCGAGATCGGCGGCACGGCCGAGGAAGAGGCCGCGGCCTACATCAAGGCCTCTTTCCCCAAGCCCGTCGTCGGCTTCATCGCCGGCCAGACCGCGCCCCCGGGACGGCGGATGGGGCACGCCGGGGCGATCATCGCCGGCGGCAAGGGGACGGCCAAGGAAAAGATGGACGCCCTTCTCGCGGCCGGGGTCCACGTTGCCGTCAGCCCGGCCGACATCGGGGCGAAAGTCAAGGAGGCCCTACAGCGTTAGCCGCCGGCCGGTTCGTTCTCATCGGCCAGGGCCCGGGCGACGACGCCCCGGAGGTCGGACGGGAGGAAGGGCTTGGGGAGGAAATCGAAGGCCCCGAGCTGCATGGCCTGGATCGTGTTCTTCATCGTCGGATAGCCCGTGACCATGATGATCTTGGACTTCGGATCTTGGGCCTTCAACGACTTGAGGAGGTCCATCCCGCTCAGCCCGGGCATCATGAGGTCGACGATCATGACGTCGTAGTGACGCTCGGCCTCCTTGCGGAGGGCTTCCTCCCCGCTCAAGGCCATGTCGACCTCGTAGTCCTCCCGGATCAGGGCCTGGCGGATGCTCCGGCAGACCGTCAGCTCGTCGTCCACGACCAGAATCTTGTGTTTCGTCGAGTCCGTCATGTTGCCGCCTCCTCCGTGCGTTTCTCCTCCCTCGGCTCGGCCAAGGGGATCCGGACCGTGAAAACCGACCCCTTCCCGACCTCGCTTCGGACGAGGATCGTCCCGCCGCGCTGACGGATGATCCCGTAGCTGACGGCCAGCCCCAATCCCGTCCCGAAGCTTTTCGTCGTGAAGAAGGGGTCGAAAAGCTTGGGGATGTTTTCCCGGGGAATCCCCGCCCCCGTATCCGTGAAGACGATTTCGATGTGGGTCCCGTCCCGGCTCAGGCGGCTGGCGACGACGAGCGCCCCGCCCTCGGGCATGGCCTCGCAGGCGTTGATCGCCAGGTTGGAGAAGACCTGCTGGATCTTGTTCTTGTCGATCTCGATCGGGGGGAGCGAGCGGTCGAGGTTCCGCTCGATCCGGATGTTTCGAACCGCGGCCTGCTTCTCGAGGAGCTGGACCGTCCGGTCGACGATGTCGTTGATGTTCGTCGGCGCGGCCTTCGAGGGCGTCTGCCGGGCGAAATCGAGAAGGCCCTTGACGATCGTCGCGCAGCGGGTCGTCTCGTCGGCGATGAGGGTCAGGGTCTCCTTGTCGTCCTCGTTGTCGCCGTAGCGCTCGAGGAGGAGATGGGTGTTGATAAGGATCGAGGTCAGGGGATTGTTGATTTCGTGGGCGACGCCGGCGGCCATTTTCCCGAGGGAGGCCAGCTTCTCCGAAACGACGAGCTGCTCCTCGGTCTCCCGGAGCTCCCGGGTCCGCTCCTCGACCCGGCGCTCGAGGGTCCGGCCCCACTCCGTCAGGTCCTTGTGGGCCAGGCTGAGCTCGTCCGTCATCCGGTTGAACGAGCCGGCCAGCTGGCCGATTTCGTCGCCCTGGAGGAACTCGACCCGGTGGCTGAGGTCGCCCTTGGCGATTTTGTCCGTCGCTTCGACCATGACCGCCAGCGGCCGGGTGATCTGGCGGGCGATGATGGTCAGGAGGCCGAGGAGGCCCAAGGTGCAGAGGACGGCCAGCCCGGCGAACGTGGCCATGACCCTGTTGCGCAGGTCGATGTACGGCCGCTCGAGCATCCCGACGTAGAGCATCCCGACGATCCTCCCCTCGATGTCCCGGATCGGTTCATAAGCCGTGATGTACCAGGCCGTGACGACGAACGCCCGGCCGATGTAGGAACGCCCGTCGCGGAGAACGGCTTCGTTGACCTCGCGCGAGACGCGGGTTCCGACGGCCCGGTTTCCCCGGTCGTCGAGGACGTTGGTCGAAATCCGCAGGTCGCCCTGGAAGATCGTCGCCGTCCCGATGTCGTGGCCCTTGTACTTCTCGCCCTTGTGGACGATTTCCTTGACCCGGTCGACGAGCTCGTAGTTCCGGTTGAAGAGGATGCCCCCATAGAGGACGCCGAGAAAAGGCTCCCCCTCCTCGCCGGCGATGGGGGCCGCGGCCTTGATCATCATCCCGTTTTCCTCGTGGTCCTCGGGCCGCTCGGCCGCCATGGGCGTCGGGATGAAGGCGAAATACGCCCGTTCGAAGAGGTCGGGGCCTTCCTTGAGGAGCTCGTCCTTGGAGACGATCTGGGTTCCGGCCGTCGTCTGGCCGGCCAGGGCCCGGCCGACGATCGGATCCCCGGACTGGTCGTCGCCGGCGGTCTCCGGCCGACGCGAGCGGACGACGACCCGGCCCCGGCCGTCGGCCAGAGTCAGGACGTCGAGACCGTGCTCCTGGCGGATCTCGTCGAGCTTCAGGGCCAAGCCTTCGCGGCGGCCGGTCCGGAGGGCCTCGCTCAAGAACTCGCGGGCGGCGCTCAGGCGGACGACCTCGGCGACGTCGCTCAGCTTTTCGTTGTAGACCATCCAGGCCGAGGCGAGGTCGTGGCGGACCTTGGCCTGGGCGAGGTCGATGATCGTCCGGTGCTCGAGTCGCGTCCCGACGACGAGGGTGATGATCCCGCCGAAGGCGATGACGGCGAGGAAGCTCAGGATGAGTTTCCGCCGGAGGGGGAAGTCGATGAATCGCCGGAAGAGTCCGCGACGGGGCATGGGTATCGACAGCCAAGATATCACCCCGGCCGAAGGCCTGTCAATCCGCCCGGCGCGCGTTCGGCCCCTTGACAAGCCCCCGAGGAGAAATTACACTCGCGTATCCTAGAGGAGGGGCCATGCACGCAAAGAATATGAGGGGGGTTTTCGTCGCTGCCGCTCTGGCAGCGATGCCGTTTGAGGCGAGCGACCAGGTCTTGGTAGCGCCCCATGTCCACGGCACACCGGTTATCACCGTGGCTCCCTACGTCGAAGCCGGCAAACCGTTCGACGTCACGATATCGTTCGAGATCGTCGGGATACAATACTCGCATGTCGGCGCCTACCTTGAGCAGCCCGGCGTGCTCAAACCCTTCCCCGGAACATCCCGGAAGTCCACGATCCTGCCCGGCTCCGGAAGCGGAGTTGACATGGGCCACGTCCCCTTTGACAAATGGTTCGGCCGTCTCGCGCCGACCGTTACGGTCAAACTCGACCAACCCGGACGGACTCGCCTGCGATTGGTCATCATGCATTGCGACAAAGAAACCTGGCAATCGGGAGCCCTCGACTACAACAAGGGACTGCCCGCCAGTCTCGGGGCGACCATGTACACGAAGGATTTCGACGTGAACGTGGTGTCGACCGCGCCCGATGTGTCCGTCACCCGCCTGCAGTACCCGAGTCCGCCCGATACCGTCGCGCCCGGAGAAAGTGTTCCCGTGGTCGTGACGACCCGGTACGCCCTGCCGGAACAGATGCCGTTGCACGTCGAGATCAAGGACGCGGCTTCGAGCAAAGTCCTCGCCTCGTGGGATTCGCCTCCGCTCGGGGGCAAGGGAACATTCACCTCGACCCCGCTCGTCGTGCGTCCGGGAAAGAACCTCTTGGAGGACGGCGTCACGTCGGCCGCATGGAATCTGGTCGTCGAGACCAGTGCCGTATCGCCATTCGGTCGCGTGGGTCTCAACACGAGCGAATTCGAGATCGAGGTCGTCCCCCCATCGCCGCCGAATGTGCAAATCACGTCCGCAAAACATATCCAAGCGCCCGAAACGGTCGCGGTCGGCGAGGCCACGCCGGTCGTCGTGAGCGTCGCCTATAAGGCCCTAAAGCCGGGCAGCGCCCTCCTGCTGTGGTTCAAGAACAAAGACACCGGCGAAGCGCTGACCCAGCCGTTCGCGACGCCTGCCCTGCCGGATTCGGGAACCTTCACGTTCTCGCCGGTGGATCTCAAGCTCAAGAAGAAGGGCGTGACGCACCTCCGGGCGATCGTCGACATCAACAGAGTCGGCAACAGCGGGGCCGCGCGCGACTTCCGTTTGAAGGCCGTCGCCCCAGGCCTCCCCCCGCAGATGAGTCTCACGGCCATCGAACACGTGGCCCTGTCGGATGCCATCGCCGTGGGCGAGGCCACGCCCGTTACGGTCAGCACGTCCTTCCGAGACCTGTTGCCCGGCACGCGCGTGACGCTGGTGATCGTCGATCGATCGACGACGCTGAGCGTCGCGACAGCCCAGTCCGACCCCCTCTCGGGCATCGGCACCTACACCTTCAAACCGCTGCAGATCAAGCCCACGAGGGCCGGAACGTGGAGCTTGCGGACGGAGGTGCGTCTCGGCGAGAGCACGCTAGGGTTTACCGACTTCACGATCAACGTCGTGCCCCGGGCAGACCAGCCATAATGCCGCCGCGCCGGCCTTGACAAGACGCCTCCGTCGGTCATAGAGTGGGAAACGCAAAAATCTCCATTAAAAGGTTGCCATCATCCATGGACAAAATTGAAAAGCTCAAGGACGGAACCGAAGTCTCGATCCGCAAGATCGGGCCGAACGACCTCGACAAGCTCATGGAGTTCTACAACGCCTTGCCCCTCGAGGACCGGAAGTACCTCAAGTTCGACGTCACGGACCGCAAGTCCGTCGCCCGCCGGCTCCGCCGGGTGGACACGGGGGAGGACATCCGGATCGCCGCCGTCCACGGCGGGGTCATCGTCGCCAGCGGGGCCCTCGAGCTCTCGGGCGAAGCCTGGAGCCGCCACCAGGGCGAGATCCGGGTCATGGTCGCCCGGCCCTTCCAGCAGCGGGGGCTGGGGTACATCATGATCCGCGAGCTCTACTTCATCGCCGTCCAGAACAAGCTCGAGACGATCGTCGCCCGGATGATGCGGCCCCAGATCGGCGCCCAGAAAATCTTCCGCCGCCTCGGCTTCCGCGAGCAGTCGTTCCTGCCCGACTTCGTCAAGGACATCAAGGGCGACCCCCAGGACCTCATCGTCATGGCCTGCAACGTCGCCGACTTGTGGAAAGAGCTCGACCAACTCTTCAGCTCGTCCGACTGGCAGCGCTGCCGCTGAAGCCGCTCCCTCATTTCTGAAGGTTCCTCCCCGATGGGCCTCTTCGCCCATCCTTGACGCGCAGGCGAGGGAGGAATATATCTTCCCCCATCGAGGAGGTCCGGCCATGCTCAGACAAATGTTCGCCTGGACGGGATGGCAGAATCCCTACGCTATCGCTTACATGCTGATCATGCTCGGGACGATCGTTTTCATCTGGCTCATCCCCGACGAGTACATCTATGAGTAGGCGCCTCGCCCTCCTCCTCGTCGTCGTCGGGGGAGTCGCCGCCGCGGCCTCGGCCCAGGAAAGGTTCATCGACGTCCGCCAGGCCATGGCCGACGCCCTCACCGCCGCGAAATCCTCGGCCGTCAAGGGAGACTGGACCGCGGCCGGGACGGCCCTCGAATCCGCCCGGACGATTTGGACGCGGGAGGTCAGGCCCCTCATCCTCGAAGGCGTCAAGACCGACGACGGCTTCAAGGAATACGCCGGCCGTATCGGGGAGGTCGAGAGCGACGTCGAGGCCGTCGCCGCGGCGATCGCGTCCCGCGACGCGGCCGAGGCCGAAGCCCGGGCCAACGCCGCGATCTGGGGGATCAGCCACCATCCCCGGGGATTCGACGTCCCGGCGCCGCGTTACTCGACGTGGGACTGGGTCTTCGGGCTCTCGATCGGCATCGGTTTCTGCGTCTTCGCGATCTGGTTCGGCCTCTATCTCCGCCGGTCGTACTACGGCCGCTACCCAAAGGCCAAGTTCGTCCGGAAATCGCGGAGCTAGGCCATGTATTCCAACCTTATCATCACCGCCGTCTACCTCGTCCTCATGTTCGGGGCCGGCATCTTCTTCAGCCGGAACATCAAGAGCACCTCCGACTACTTCCTCGCCGGCCGGTCGGCGCCCTGGTTCTGGATCATGGGCGCCGTCTGGGCGACGAACATCGGGTTCCTCCACGGCTACCTCGCCCACGGGGGGGCGGCCTACGAGTGGGGCCTCATCCAGGCCAATTTCGAGTGGTTCCAGGGCCCCTTCGGCTACATCCTGACCGGCCTGTTTTTCATCGCCTTCTACTGGCGGGCCGGGATCTACACCGTCCCCCAATTCCTGGAGCGGCGCTACGGCAACGGCATCCGGACGATCTACGCCCTCGCCTGGATCTTCATCTTCCTCGTGACGATCGCCGCCGAGCTCTACCTCGGCGGGATGTTCCTCAAGAACATCCTCCACATCCCCTTCTGGCCGACGGTGTTCGTCCTGACCGGGGTCGTCGGGACGTACATGCTCCTCGGCGGGCTGGGGGCGGCGATCATGATGGAATTCGTCCAGTTCGTCATCATGATGCTCGGGACGATGCCCCTTCTCTTCATCCTCCTCAAGATGGTCGGCGGCTTCAAGGGCATCACGACGACCCTCATCGGACAGTGGGGGGCCAGCGCCCAGTACTTCTCCGTCCTGCCCGACATCCACCATCCCTACGGGCCGGGGCCGTGGGTCATCCTCGGCCAGTGCCTCGTCGTCACGATCGGCTGGTGCGCCGGCCATCAGTCCATGGTCCAGCGCAACCTCGGGGCCCGCTCCCTCTACGACGCCAAGCTGGGCTACGTCGTCGCCTCGATTCCCAAGACCCTCGGGGCATTCCTCTACATCGTCCCGATGATCGCCGCCCCGATCGTCTTTTCCCGGATGGGCATCTTCGTCGAGAAGTCCGACGCCGCCTACGGCAAGCTCATCCTCAACCTCCTCCCCCAGGGAATGCTCGGCCTGTTCATCGCCGGCCTGCTTTCGGCCGGCCTGTCGTCGATCGGGAGCGTCCTCAACTCGGCTTCGACGATGATCGTCAAGGACATCTACGAACGCTTCTTCGTCAAGGGCCAGTCCGACCACCATTATTTTGTCGCCGGGCGCGTGGCCACGTTCGGGGTCATCATCGCCTCCCTTCTCCTGGTGCCGGTCGTCCTCAAGGTCTACCTCATCATGTGGCTCGAGCAGCTCCTCCTGGCCATGGTCCTCGGGCCGTTCATGGCCGTCCTCGTCCTGGCCATCTTCTGGCCCCGGGCCAACACCCCCGGAAGCCTCGTCGGGTTTCTTACCGGCGGGGTCTTCGCCGTCCTCCTCCAGCAGGTTTTCGGGGTCGACATCTTCTTCCAGATTTCCTGGTGGTCGTTCGTCGTCACCCTTGCCGTGACCGTCGTCGCCTCCCTCCTGACCCCGCCGCCGAAAAAGGAAAAGACCGCCGGCCTCACCTGGCAGTCGAACTTCGAGGTCCTGGTCGGGGAGGTCGTCGAAGACCGGGCTCTGACCAAGGCGGTCCAGGTCGGGGAAATCCAACAGCGGACGATCGTCCTTCCGCCCTGGTATCTCAACATCAAATACTGGGCCACGGCCATCCTCGCCGTCCAGGTCGTCCTTCTCCTTTTCTTCGGATAAATCGGAGGGGAACATGATCCGAAGTCTCTGGAATTCGGTTCGTATCCCCCATCTTGCTGGGAAAAGAATGAATAAGAGGAAGAAATGAGCCATGGCAATCCATCCGCCAACCCTAAACTGATCGTCGCCGTCCAGATGCTCTGCATCGGGATGGTCCTCCTCGTCCTCGGTCTGGTCGTCGTCCTGAGAAGTCCGGTCAAATCCATGAGTCCGCTTTTCAGGACCTGGTCGATCCTGTCCAACGGGGCGATCGTCTTGGCCGGGATCGTTTTCACCATCGGCGGGATCGTCCGTTATCGACGGCTGCATTGAAGCGAAGATTGGGGACACTTTAATGTGTCCCCCATCTTATTTTAAAGATGAAGATCATAACGATCCTTCCGGAAGTCGAGGCCGAGGCGGTCCTCCACAAATTCGGCCGCCGGTCCCTCCGGGCTCCGATCTCCCGGGAAATGATCTATCTTCCCTACCTCCTCTTCCGCTACCGGGTCGCCTGGACGACGCTCGGCGGTCGAGGGCGGTCGATGGACGGCCTCCTCTGCGCCGACCTCCTTCAAGGTTTGCCGATGAGCGTCCCCAAGGCGACCCGCTTCGCTCTCGGCGACGGCCTGGCCGAGGAGATGGCCTCCTTCGCCGGCCTGCTCGAACCTCCCCATCCCAAACGGACCGTCGCCCTGACCCGCCTCGACGTCCCCGAGGAGGGCCGCCTTCCCGGCGTCTTGTCCGAAAGCGAGGCGGCGGAACGAGGCAAGAAGATCCTCCGCTACGACCTGATGCGCCTCTTCGGCGGGCTCCGGTTTCGAAGGATCGAGATCGCCCCCCTGGCCGGAGGAAAGGTCCTTTATTATCCCTATTGGCTGGTTTATTATAAGGACGGCCGGGGGCGGATGCGGTTCGACGCCTTCGACGCCCTGAACGGGCAAAAAGAGAAAGGCGAAATCACGCGCTCCATAAAACTCGGCCTCCTGAAGAAAAACGGGAAACTATGACTAAAACAGATATGGACAGGATCGAAATTCTCTTGAATTTCGTTCCTTTCCCCCTTTCTTTTTCATCGGAGGCCGATAGATCATGAAAGATGCGAGATATTCCTTGGGTCTTGATTTCGGCACGAACTCCGTCCGGGCGCTCCTCGTCGACCTCGGGAACGGCCGCGAGCTGTCCACGGCCGTTTACGGCTACCCGACCGGCCGGGCGGGGATCATCCTCGATTCCCGAAATCCCAACCTCGCCCGCCAGCATCCGGCGGATTATCTCGCCGGGATCGAGGCCGCCGTCCGGCGGACGCTCGCCGCGGCGAAGAAAGCCGCCCTTCGGTTTCGCCCCGACGACGTCGTCGGCATCGGCGTGGACACGACCGGCTCGACGCCCCTCCCGGTGGACTCCGCCGGCGCGCCCCTGGCTTTCCGCCGGGAGTATCGCCGGAATCCCAACGCCATGGCCTGGCTGTGGAAGGACCACACGGGCTACGCTGAGGCGGCCGAGATCACGGCCCTGGCGGCCAAGGAACACCCCGAATACCTGGCCAAGTGCGGAGGGACCTACTCGTCGGAATGGTTCTTCAGCAAGATCTTCCATTGCCTCCGGACCGACCCGGCGGTCTTCGCGGCGGCGGCGAGCTGGGTGGAATGCTGTGATTACATCCCGGCGGTCCTCGTCGGCGAGACGCGGCCCGACCGCCTCAAGCGAAGCCGCTGCGCGGCCGGCCATAAAGCGATGTTCAACGACGCCTGGGGCGGGCTGCCGTCCCGGGATTTCCTCTCCAAGCTCGCCCCCGGCCTCGGCGAACTCCGAGACCGCCTCTACGACAAGACGCACACGGCCGACGTTCGGGCGGGCGGCCTGTCGAAGGACTGGGCTCGGCGGCTCGGCCTCGTCGAGGGGACAGCCGTCGCCGTTGGCGCCTTCGACGCCCACCTCGGCGCGGTCGGGTCGGGCGTCTTTCCGGGCAAATTCGTCAAGATCATCGGGACGAGCACGTGCGACATCTGCGTCTGGCCGAACGACCAGTCGCTGGCCGACATCCCCGGCCTCTGCGGGATCGTCGACGGATCCGTCCTCCCCGGCTATTACGGCCTCGAGGCCGGCCAGTCCGCCGTCGGCGACATTTTCAACTGGTTCGTCGAAGACCTCCAGCCCGGCGGGCCGCGGAAAGGCTCGCACGAGGAGCTGACCCGCAAGGCAGCCAAGCTCAAGCCGGGCCAGTCCGGGCTTCTGGCCCTCGACTGGAACAACGGCAACCGGACGATCCTCGTCGACCAGCGTCTGACCGGTCTCCTCCTCGGCCAGACGCTCCACACGAAGCCCGAGGAAATCTACCGGGCCCTCATCGAAGCCACGGCCTTCGGGGCGCTGACGATTATCAAGCGCGTTGAGGAGTACGGCGTCCGGATCGAGGAGGTCCGCAATTGCGGCGGGATCGCCGAGAAAAATCCGCTAGTTATGCAGATCTATTCCGACGTGACCGGCCTGGAGATGAAAATCGCCCGCTCGTCCCAGACCTGCGCCCTCGGGGCGGCCATCGCCGGAGCCGTGGCCGCAAGTCCCGCCGCCGGCGGATACAAGGACTTCCCCTCGGCCCAGGCGGCCATGACGGGCATCCGGCCGAAAACCTACAAGCCGGATCCCGCCCGCCATGCCGTCTACGCCGAGCTCTATCCTCTCTACCGCCGACTCCACGATGCCTTCGGGACAAGAGACGGAACGGGCTCGCTCTCCGGCGTCATGAAAGACCTCCTCGCCATTAGGGACAGGCAGCTATGCTAGAAGACCTCAGGGAAAAAGCCTACGAAGCCAACCTCGACCTCGTCCGCCACGGGCTGGTCGTCCTGACCTTCGGCAACGCCAGCGCCTTCGACCGCCAGGCCGGCCTGATGGCCATCAAACCGAGCGGCTTGGCCTACGCGTCCCTTCGTCCCGAGGACATGGTCCTCGTCGATTTGGACGGCCGGGTCGTCGACGGCCGGCTCCGGCCTTCCTCCGACGCTCCGGCCCATCTGGCCCTCTACCGAGCCTTCGGCGGCATCGGCGGGATCTGCCATGTCCACAGCCCCGCCGCCACGGCCTTCGCCCAGGCCGGCCGGCCCATCCCCTGCCTCGGAACGACCCAGGCCGACTATTTCCCCGGGCCCGTCCCGGTGACCCGCGCCCTCCGCAAGGGCGAGGTCGAGAAGGACTATGAGAAAAACTCGGGGTTGGTCATCGTCGAGCGCTTCGCCGGGAAAAAGCCCTTGGAGATGCCGGCCGCCCTTGTCGCCGGCCACGCTCCCTTCTGCTGGGGCCGGACAGCCGCCGAGGCCGTGATCCACGCCTTCGTCCTCGAGTTCGTCGCCCGGACGGCCCTGGATACCCTCCGTCTAAATCCCAAGGCCCGGACGCTCCCCGCCTATCTCCTCCGCAAGCACTTCGAGCGCAAGCACGGCCCGGGAGCGTACTACGGCCAGTCGAAGGAGAAACGATGAAAAACATCCCCTCCGTGCGTCTCGGCCTCGTCGCCGTCAGCCGCGACTGCTTCCCCATCGAACTCTCCCGCCGGCGGCGCCGGGCAGTCAAGGCCGCCTGCAAGGAAAGGAAAATTCCCGCCATCGAAATCCCGACGATCGTCGAGAACGAGGCGAACGCCCTCCAGGCGTTGGAAGAGCTCCGGGCGGCCGGGGTGAATGCCTTGGTCATTTACCTCGGCAATTTCGGACCCGAGGGACCGACGACAATCCTCGCCCAGAGATTCGACGGCCCGGTCATGTTCGCCGCGGCGGCCGAGGAATCGGGAAATGACCTCATCGACGGCCGGGGCGACGCCTACTGCGGAATGCTGAACGCTTCCTACAATATCGGCCTGAGGAAGCTCCGGCCGCACATCCCCGAGTATCCCGTCGGTACGGCCGACGAGGTCGCGGCCTTTATCTCCGACTTCATCCCCGTCGCCCGCATCATCCTCGGCCTCCGCCGCCTCAAAATCTTCGGCTTCGGCCCCCGGCCCCAGGATTTCCTGGCCTGCAACGCGCCGATCAAGCCCCTCTACGACCTCGGAGTCGAGGTCATGGAGAACTCCGAGCTCGACCTCTACGACATCTTCCTCAAGGCCAAGGGCGCGCCCGAGATCAAGGCCGTGGCCAAGGACATGGCCAAGGAGCTCGGGGCGGGGAACGCCTATCCCGACCTCCTCGAAAAGCTGGCCCAGTACGAGGTCGCCCTGACGAAATTCATGGCCGGAAACCTCGGCGCGTCGAGATACGCCGTCTTCGCCAACAAGTGCTGGCCGGCCTACGAGTCCTATTTCGGCTTCGTCCCCTGCTACGTCAATTCCCGGATGGCCTCCCGGGGCATCCCGATCTCCTGCGAGGTCGACATCTACGGGGCCCTGAGCGAATACATCGCCGTCTGCGCCACCGAGCTCCCGGCCACGCTCCTCGACATCAACAACACCGTCCCGGCGGACATGGTCAGGGCGGCGGGGAAGGCCGTCCGCGGCTTCAAGCCGACGGACCTGTTCATGGGCTTCCACTGCGGCAATACGGCCTCCTCATGCCTCATCGAAGGCGGCCTCAAGCACCAGCTCATCATGCACCGCCTCATGGAGCCGGGGAAGAAGCCCGACATCACGAGGGGAACGCTCGAGGGCCGGATCAAGGTCGGCGACATCACGATCTTCCGGCTTCAGTCGACGGCCGACACCGTCCTCCGGTCCTACATGGCCGAGGGCGAGGTCCTGGACATCGATCCCAAGTCCTTCGGCGGAATCGGGGTCATCGCCGTCAAGGAGATGGGGCGTTTCTACCGCCACGTCCTCATCGAGAAGCGATTCCCCCACCACACGGCCGTGGCCTTCCGGCCGGCGGGGAAAACCCTATTCGCCGCGATGCGGATGCTGGGCGTCGAGGACATCGCCTTCAACCGCCCGGCGGGACTGCCTTATCCGACCGAAAATCCGTTTGCCTAAAAAATGCGGGGACACATCACTTATTTCCCCAGGATACTTTGCCCGATGGTCAACTTAGAGGGGAAGGCCCCATCCAACGGGCGCCGGGAAGACCCGGCCGCCCTGCCTCCCCTTCTCGGGCGGGAAATGAACCCCGCCCTGCGACCAAAGGGGCGACTCCCCCTTGGAACCCTCTACGAGCGGCTCCCCGGGTCAAGACCCGGGTCATACCGCCGCTCGTCGATTCGTCCCGGAAATAAGTGATGTGTCCCCGTATTTCTTCGTCGTTCACCCGCGAAGGCGTCCGCGAATACGAGCGCCGGCGCTACCGCGGCCTCGACCAGCGTCTCGTCCACGCTCGGGAGTCCCGACTCAGCCGTAAATTTTTAACCACGATCGACAAAGAAGCCGGCGGTCAGCTCGCGGCGGGCGGCCTTATCCTCGACCTTCCAAGCGGCTACGGCCGCTTCTCCTCGCTCCTCGGCGCCGCCGGCGGGCGGGTCATGAATTCCGACCTGTCCTTCGAAATGGCCCTCCGGGCCGCGGAGACGAGCGGCCGCCCCGCGATCGTCGCCGACGCGAAACGCGGGCTTCCCTTCCGGGCCGGAGCCTTCCTGGCCGTTTTCTCGCTGCGCCTTCTCCACCACATCCACGACCCGGCCGAACGGCGGGCCATCCTCGCCGAGTTCAACCGCGTCTCGTCCTCTTGGGCGGTCGTTTCGTATTACCGAACGAACGCCCTCCACAAGGCCCAGCGCTCGCTCCGTCGGCTCCTGAGGAAGAATCCGCGGAAGATCCGCCTCATCGACGAGGCCGAGTTCCGTGACGCCGCTTCCTCGGCCGGCTGGGACGTCGTCCGCGATGCCCCCCTCTTCCGGGGCCTCCACGCCGCCCGGATCGCCCTCCTCCGGAAATCTCCCGCTCGTTGAGCCTTCCCGCTCGCCCTTCTTGACGATTCCTTCCCTTTTCTTAAAATCGCCATTCAGATCGCCATCTCGGAGATCGCCTCGTGACCTTTAACGCGGCGGATTACGCTCCCTTCCAAGGCTTGGAAATCGAAGATTGGCGGCGCTGACTCGCCTTTGCCCGGCTCCTATTCGGTCAACAGTCTCAGGACTTTGACGACAAGGCGCGTCGTCGAAGCCAGATAATCGAACTGGATCGTCTCGTAGGCGTCCCCCGGCCGATGGATATGGGGCGTCGTATCGCCGTTCCGGTACTCCTCCGTGACGCCGACGGCCGGAAAGCCGAGCCGCCGGAAAGCCGTATGGTCCGACCCCATTTCTTTGGTAACGAGGAGCGGAATGGGCGTGGGCATCGTTTTCGCCGCTTGGCCGTAAAGCTCGACGGCGCCTTCGTAGGGGATTTCGAGCTCCACCGTCCGGTCGCCGTCCTTGTCCCAGCCCATCTGGTCGACGGTGTGGACGGAATGAATCTTGACCAGGTCGGCGACGAGTTTCTGGGCGAAAGCCCGGCTTCCCCGAAGGCCCCGTTCCTCCTCGTCGAATAACACGAAGAGGATGTCCCGCGTTTGCGGGCGTTTCCGGCTGAATTCGGCCGCGGCCGCCGTGACCAGGGCCACACCCGTCGCGTTGTCGTTCGCCCCGGGCGTGTTACGGACCGTGTCGTAATGGGCCCCGACGATGATCGTTTCGCCCGAGGGTTTGCGCGCCTTCACGATCGCGTAGAGATTTTCTCCCTCGGGGCTGTAATCATGCTTGTGGACCTCGAGGCCCAGCCCTTTCCAAACCTCTTCGAGATACGCCCGGGCCGCCTGCTTGTTCTCGAGCGCCGCCCGGTTCGGGAGCTTCAATCCCGGCTTGATCTCTTCGAAACCCGACAGCTTGGCGATGACCTCTTTTTGAAGGGTCGTGGGGTCGAAGGAGGGCTCCTCCGCCGGCTTCCCGCCCGGAACGCAGCCCGCTAGAACGACGGTCACCGTAAAAACGATTGCCCCGGAGATCGAGGTCGGTCGAATCCGTAAGCGCACGGAGCCTATTTATCCTCAGGCCTTCCGGATTGTCAACGCCGGTGAATCCGTCGTTTCTAAATCCTGATCCACAGCCCGCCCGAGACGGCGATAAAAGACGTATTCTCGCTTCGCGAGAAAATGAGGTGATATCGGGAGTCGACGGCGAGGGCAATTCTCGAGGAAAGCTTCAGCTCGACGCCCGCCCCGCCGTTTAGCCCGGGACTGTTTTCCGGGACGTCCGCGTCGACCGTAAAAGCGGACTTCGGAAATCCCGGGACGATGATCGTGGCCTCGATATCGATGTCTTTCGGACATTCCATATAATAACCGCCGCCGGCGATGAGATAGAAGTCGAGGCGTGACCCGGGACGGGCAAAATAACGGACGTAATTAACCGTCAACACGGTGGTTTGAATCGTACCTCCCCCAATGACTTCCCAGGTGGCGCCGACCAGCGGCCCCACGGAGTCGAGATAATTTTGGCGATCGAGGCCGAAAGTCTGAACGGCAACCCCTACGGACAGGGCGTTAAATTTCGATAAATGAAAGCGGGCTTCCGCTCCGAAGCCGATCCCCGGATTCCAGATATCCTTGAAGGAGTCCGGACTTTTCGGCAGACCCGCGCTCATCTGGACGCTGAAGGACAGCTCTTCGTCGATCGGCGTTCCTTGCGCCGGAAGCAGGGTCGGAATGCCGAACAACAATGCCCCGACCAGGAATTTTCTTTTTATCTTGATCATCTCGAAGGTTTTCTTCCCGAGTCTCGAATCTTACTCGCCAATTAATGATCCTGTCAACAGACCCGGGGCTTCCCGAAAATGCCGATAGAAATGAGGTCGGAATGCGGGACAGTTTCCGGCCTTACCCCGATCGATGTCTACTCTTGGCCTGAGAAATCCCTGTCGCCCAAGATGGCTCGGGGGCAAGAAGGCATAAACTCTCAATCCGGTTTTTCCGTAAGATAGGGTGAATGCGAAATTTTCTCGGATCGGAAAAGAGGAGGTGTCCCCATGTGGAGAAAAATTTCCGTATTTCTGGCCGCGGGATTGTTTCTGTCCGTCCTGGCGTTTGGGCAAACGCCGCCGGATAAAAAAGCCCCTCCGGCCCCGAAAGGCCCCCTGCCCATGGACGAGCTCGCCGAGGCCATGGCCCAACGGCTGGGCAACAGCCTCCAGGTGAAAACCGTGGTCGGCGACCCCCTGAAGGTCGGGAATGTGACCGTCATCCCCATCCTTATGGTCGACATCGGCTTCGGCGGAGGGGGCGGCGGCGCGCCCCAAAACCTGGACCTCGGCGGTAAGGGCTTCTACATGAGCGGCGAGATCCGGCCGCTGGGCTTCGTCGTCGTGACCAAGTCGGGGACGAAGTTCCTGAGCGTCGGCAAGATCCCCCGGAACTGAGGAGAGAGCCATGAAAATGAAAGCCTCTCTCGGCATCCTGTCCGGGGCCGTCCTCGTCCTGGCCGGATTGGCCAGCAGCCAGACTTCGCTTCCCCTCGAACAGCCGCTCCGGAATTTCGACAAGCTGGTCTCGCATCTGAAATCCGCGGCCGTCGTCGGCAGCCCCATCACCGCCGAGGGAACCGTCGTCATCCCGTTCGCCAAGATCAAGTTCGGCTTGGGCGGGGGCGGGGCGATGATGGCCTACGGCGGAGGGATGGGCGGCAAGGCCATCCCCCAGGGCGTCCTCATCATCGAGGGCGAAAACGCCCGGGTCGAGCTATTCCCCGAGGAGGACAAAAAGCCTTCGTTCTTGATGGAAATGCTGCCGGTCCTCCTCCAAATGCTGCCCGACATCATGGGCCCCAAGACGCCCGGAGCCCCGGCCAAGACCGGCGAAGCGCCGGCCGCGCTTCCAAAAGACGCCTCGCTCGAGACCGTCAAGAAGCTCATGGGTGATCAGAAATTCGCCGAGGCCCTCGAGATGGCCGACGGCCTCCTGGCGAAAGAGCCGAACAACGCCGACCTCCACGCCTGGAAAGGCCACGCCATGGGGAGCCTGGCCCAAGGCAATCCGGCCAATATGATTAAATATGGGATGGGGGCGATGCAGGAATACGAAACGGCCCTCAAGCTCGACCCCCAAAACGCGGAAGGCCATTTCGGCCGGGGGATGGTCCGGCTGCAGGCTCCCTCGGGTTTCGGGGGCGATTTGGACGGCGCGATTCAAGATTTCGAGGCGGCCGGAGCGAAGAAACCTTACCCCGAGGCTCTTTTCTATCAGGGCGAGGTCTATAAGAAAAAGGGCCTCCCCGACAAGGCTAAGGCCGCCTACGAGAAAGCTCTTCAGCTCAGGCCCGATTTTGCCGAGGCGAAAAAAGCCCTGGCCGAGCTGAAATAATCAAAATGATGCTCAAGAGCCTGGCCCTGAAATAGAACGTCTTCCGAATTTCCAATAGAGGGCGGGCAGGACCAAGAGATTGAGGGCCGTCGACGTCACCAGCCCGCCGACGATGACGATGGCCATGGGGTGCTCGATTTCCTGCCCGGGCCGGTTCCCGCCGACGACGATCGGCAGGAGGGCCAGGGCCGCGGCCAGGGCCGTCATCAGGATCGGCGCGAGCCGCTCTTTGGCGCCCCGGATGATGAACTCCACTCCGAAGGGGACCCCTTCCTCCCGTTCGAGATGGCGGTAGTGGCTGAGGAGCATGATCCCGTTGCGGGCGGCGACGCCGAGGACGGTGACGAAGCCGACGAGCGAGCCGAGCGACAGGATTCCTCCCGTCAGCAGAACGCCGACGACGCTGCCGACCAGGGCGAAGGGAAGCCCCAACAAGACGAGAGCCGCCAGGCGGGTCGAGCCGAAATCGGCGTGAAGGATGAGGAAAATCCCGACGAGGGAAACGAGGGACAGGAGGAGAATGCGGTTCTTCGACGCCTTATGGGCGGCGTATTCGCCCAGGAACTCAGGATGATACCCGCGTCCGAAGGCGACCTTTTTGACCCTGGTCTCGATGTCGCGGGCGACGCTCCCCAGGTCGCGGCCGCGGACGTTGCAGGTGACCTCGGCATAGCGCGAAGCGGCCTCCCGGGCGATCTGGTTGGGCATCGGGGCGACGTAGACGTCGGCCACGTCGCGGAGGGGGACGAGGCCGCCCGAAGGCGTGCGGATGGGGAGCGACCGGACGGCTTCCGGATCGGACCGTACTCCGGGTTCTCCCCAGACGGCGACGTCGAAGACTTTCTGCTCTTCGTAGAACTCGCCCACCTTCGCTCCCTTGATGAGGACGGCCGCCGCCCGGCGGACCTCGCCCGGCGTTAATCCGAACCTGGCCGCGGCCTCGGGCCGGAGCCGGACCTCAATTTGCGGGACTAAGACTTGAGGCTGGACTTTGAGGTCCGC
>Ga0208047_1000053_pt1 | contig 39975 bp, 39 predicted proteins | sample Kivu_220m_FD_184162 | JGI IMG/M metagenome (GOLD analysis project Ga0208047, IMG submission 184162) | Freshwater microbial communities from Lake Kivu, Western Province, Rwanda to study Microbial Dark Matter (Phase II) - Kivu_220m (SPAdes)... | ecosystem: Environmental > Aquatic > Freshwater >...
CGACGAACATGGGATTAGATCATCGCCCGTCGCCGGGCTCGGCGGGAGCGGTCAATTGTCAAGCCGGGAAGACCGAAACAATCGTCCCCCGTGGCCCCTTGGACTCGAATTTCACGACACCGCCGACCTTGGCGTACAAGGTGTCGTCCTGGCCGCGGCCGACGTTCGGCCCCGGCTTGAAAGGAGTCCCCCTCTGCCGGACGAGGATCGAGCCGCCCTTGACGAGTTCCCCGCCGAATTTCTTGACGCCCAGCCTCTTGGCCGTGCTGTCGCGCCCGTTCCGCCCGCTGCCGCTCGCTCGTTTGCCTGCCATGGGAGGTCTCCTTACTTCTTCGCTTTCGCGGTTTTGGGTTTGGCCTCGGCCTTGGCCTTGGCTTTCGCTTTTTCGGGCTTAGGCTTTTCCGCCTTCGGCTCGGCCGGGGCCTTCTCCGCCGCCTTTTTGGCCGGAGCCTTGGCCTTCGGCGCGGCCTTCTGGGGAGCTTCCGGGGCCGGCGGGACGGGCGTCAGGGCCTCGGCCGGCACGGCCGTCCGGTCGGGATAGATTTTCACGATCTTGACTTTGGTCAAGGTCTGGCGGTGGCCGCGCGTCCGCCGGAACTGTTTCCGGCGCTTCTTCTTGAAGACGAGGACCTTGTCGTCCTTGAACGTCTCGACGACGTCGGCCTGGACGACGGCGCCCTCGACGAGGGGCGTCCCGACGGCCGTTTGGCCGCCGTCGTCGAGGAGGAGGACCTCATCGAACAGGACTTTGGCCCCCGCTTCGTGGCCGAGCTTCTCGACGTCGACGACGTCGCCTTCCTTGACGACATACTGTTTGCCGCCGGTTCTGATTACAGCGAACATGGGCGTCATCCTTGATTCCGGAGATTGAAATTCCGAAAAAATTGGCCCTTAACGTTAACATAGGCCTTCGTTTATGTCAAACGGGATTTCCTGTATAATCGGCCGCGCGGAGCGGGCGGTTAGCTCAGCGGTAGAGTCCCGGTCTTACACACCGGTGGTCACAGGTTCAAATCCTGTACCGCCCAGTCCCTTTGGAGGGGTGAACCTACGTCGGTTCCCCCTCCAACGGGCAGCGGGAAGACCCGCTCGCCCTGCCTCCCCTTCTCGGTTTGATTCGGCGATGAATTGTTTCCGTTCCGGGAACACTTCGCTATTTCGTTTCCGCCCATTCCGCCGATAAATTCCCAGGGGGGTAGGGGGGTAAATATCACTAAGAAAATTTGGGGGCGGCCTCGGCAATCTTCGTCGTCCTGTTTCGGGGCCCCTTCTAACTCGTAGAAGGGGTAGGGGAAGTTAATATCACTGGTAAAATGTCTTGGGGACGTTTCCGCCCATTCTTAAAAAACTTGGAAGCGTTTTCGGCCGTCCTCGCTGGATTTTTTCCTTCAGCTGGTGTAACTTCACCGTCTGTCGTCGGGTGAACGGATGAGCCCCTTCTTGTCGATTCTCTGGCGCGCGGGAGCGGTCTTTCTGGCCCTCGCCGGGATCGCCGGATTCGTCTGGCTCTTCGTCCGGGACATGAACCTCTACTGGTTCATCCTTTCCCCCCTCATCCTGGCCGTCTATGAAATTCCGGCCGTCGTCGTCTATGCCTTGTGGAAGCAGGCCAAGCGGAGGGGGGAGACCCCGAAAACGGATGGCGGCTAATCCGGATCGCGCTTTAGGACTTTCACCTTAGTGATATTAATTCCCCCTTCCCCCTTTAAGAAATAAAGGGGGCCCCGAATCAGGTCCGCGATCCGGCGTGCGGAAACGCCCCCGACGGGATTCGAACCCGTGTTGCTGCCTTGAAAGGGCGGTGTCCTGGGCCTCTAGACGACAGGGGCGCAAAAATGAGCCGTGCTGGGCTCGAACCAGCGACACCCGGCTTAAAAGGCCGGTGCTCTACCACTGAGCTAACGGCCCCCGAAAGAGGTCAACATTTATAGCCGATTAGGTCCTTCGAGTCAACTTAGCCGGGAAATCCGCCCTAAATAAAATCCCCCCGTTCCGGCTGGGACGGGGGGAGGAAGGAGCGTCGGATGAGAATCCCGGCCTTAGAGTGTCTCGAATTTGGTGATGATCCACCGGCCGTTTTGGGCGATGTTCGCCGCTTCGTCCTTGAGCCGGTACATCATCATCGTGATCTGGTACTTCTTCGTCTGGCCGTCCTTCATGACGATTTCGGCTTCCACGACTTTCGAGTGGACATCGCCTTTAAGGTCTCGGACATTGGGCAGCTGTCCGGCCCCCAGGGAGAAGATCGTGATTTCCTCTTCCTTGGACGCGGCGGCCTTTGTCTCGTTGTATTGCCGCTGGAGGTCCTGATGGAGCTTGTACTCTTCGTCATACTTCAGCTGAGCGGCGTCCATCTTCGCTTTCGCCGCGGCCCGGGCGGCCCCCGAGCGGGCGCCGGTGTACTCGTCCTTCGCGACGTCCAAGGCGTCCTTGGCGTCCAGGGTCGGGCCGACATGCTGCTCGACCTGCTTCTTGAGGTCCTGTTCCTTGGTGTTCAGCTCCGGCAGCGTCGCCGGGACGATCTTTTCCTCGCTGACGGAGACGATTTTCCAGCTGGCGAAGTCGATCTTGATCGGGTCGACGGCCATCGTCGACATCGTCGTCACGTCGTTCAGGGAAATGGCGTTGAAATAGCGGTCCAGCAGGCTTTGCTCGGGATGAGACTTGCATCCCTGGAAAGAAACCAATATCAGCAACATCCCCACGACGAATAATCCGGTTTTTTTCATAACTCCTCCTTTCAGGCGTCTCTCAAGACTATTATGGGGAATTTTAGTTTTTTTGCAAGTCCAAAAGCAAATATGATATATAGTAGGGTCATTCGGCCAAACCCTTATCATGGCGAGGTCTATCATGTCATCTCAGGCAATCATCCAAGGGATCGTCGGCCGTTTTCATCGGGATCGCGGCCGGCTGATCGACATCCTCCGCGACGTCCAGGCCGCCCTCGGCCACATCCCCCCGGAAGCCGTCTCCCAAGTCGCCGGCCTCCTCGGATTGTCCACGGTCGACGTCGAAGGGGTGGCGACGTACTATCATTTCTTCACCCCAACCCCGGCCGGCCGTTACGCCGTCTACCTGAACGATAACATCGTCTCGGCGTTCAAGGGGCGGGCGGCCGTGGCCGAGGCCTTCGAGAAGGCGGCCGGCTGCTCCTTCGGCGAAACGACGCCCGACGGCCTCATCGGCCTCCATTCGACATCCTGCATCGGGATGAACGACCAGGAGCCGGCGGCCCTCATCAACGGCGTCGTCTTCACCAATCTCACCCCGGTCAAGGTCCGGGCGATCGTCGCGGCCATGAAAGCCGGCCGCCCCGTCGCAAGCCTGGTCAAGACCTACGGGGAAGGAGCCAACCGTTCGCGCCTCGTTCGGTCCATGGTCCGCAACAACATCCGACGGAAAGGGCCGGTCCTCTTCGCTCCCCACATCGCGGGCGCGGCCCTCCGCAAGGCCCTCGCCCGAACCCCTGAGGAAGTCATCACCGAAGTCAAAAAAGCGAACCTTCTCGGACGCGGCGGGGCGGGATTCCCGACGGGACTCAAGTGGGAGTTCTGCCGCAAGGAAAAGGAAAGTCCTCATTATCTCGTCTGCAACGCCGACGAGGGAGAACCCGGGACGTTCAAGGACCGGGTCATCCTGACGGAAAGGCCGAAGCTCCTCTTCGAGGGCATGGCCATCGCCGGTTACGCGATCGGAGCCCGGGAGGGCATCCTCTACCTCCGGGCCGAATACGCCTACCTCCGCCCCCATCTCGAAAAATCCCTGGCCGACCTCCGGGCCGCCCGGCTTCTCGGCCGGCGGATCGGGGGGCGAAAAGATTTCGACTTCGACGTGACCATCAAGCTGGGCGCCGGAGCGTATATCTGCGGCGAGGAGTCGGCCCTCCTCGAGTCGGCCGAAGGCGCCCGGGGCGAGCCGAGGGACCGGCCTCCGTTTCCCGTCCAAATCGGCTACCTCGGCAAGCCGACCTCGGTCAACAATGTCGAAACCCTCTGCGCCGGGGCGAGGATTCTCGAGAAAGGGGCGGATTGGTTCAAGGCCATGGGCACGCCCCGCTCGTCCGGGACGAAGGTCCTGAGCGTTTCGGGCGATTGCCGGCTCGCCGGCGTCTATGAAATCGAATTCGGGACGACGGTCTGGCAGCTTCTCAAGATGGCCGGGGGAACGGAAGCCCAGGCCGTCCAAATCGGCGGCCCCTCGGGGACCTGCATCTCTCGCGGCCAGGTCAACCGGACGATCGGCTTCGAGGACCTGGCCACCGGCGGGTCGGTCATCGTCATCGGCCCCCAGAGGGACCTCTTCGACGTCGTCCACAACTTCATGGATTTCTTCATCGAGGAATCCTGCGGCCACTGCGTCCCCTGCCGGGCGGGGAACGCGATCCTCAAGCGCAAGCTGGAGAAGGTCACGTCCGGCAAGGGAACGGCGAAGGACCTGGCCGACCTCGAGGCCTGGGGGAAGATCATCAAGGCCGCGAGCCGGTGCGGCCTCGGCCAGACCTCGCCCAACCCCATCCTGACGACCCTCCAGAACTTCCGCGAACATTACGACATGCGAGTTCGGAAAGACGCCGACTTCATCCCCGAGTTCGACCTGGAGGCCGCCGTCAAGCCTGCGGCGAGCGTCACCGGGCAGGTCCTGACGGCTCACGAGGAGGCCGCCCATGAGTAACATCACCTTCACCATCGACGGCCAAAGCTGCACGGCCGAAACCGGTCAGACCATTCTCGAGGCCGCCCGGGCCAACGGGATCTACATCCCCTCCCTCTGCTGGTACGAGGGGATGAAGCCGGCCGGAAGCTGCCGGATCTGCACCGTCCGGGTCGGCGGCCGCTACATGGCGGCCTGCACCCAGCCCGTTTCCGAAGGCATGGCCGTCGAAAACATGGCCCCCGACCTCGAGGACATGCGGAAGGCCCTTGTCGAGATGCTGTTCGTCGAAGGCAACCACATGTGTCCGACCTGCGAGAAAAGCGGGAACTGCGAACTCCAGGCCCTGGCCTACCGCTACCAGATGCTCGTCCCCCGCTTTCCCTACAATTTCCCGGTCCGCCGGGTCGAACCGGCCGGGACGAAGATCCTCCTCGAGCACAACCGGTGCGTCAAGTGCCTCCGCTGCGTCCGAGGGGTCAAGGCGAAGGACGGCCGCAAAGTCTTCGGCGCCCTTCACCGCGCCGGCCGGAAAAAGATCTCCGTCGACCCCGCCCTCGCCTCGGCCTTGCCGGACCGTCAGGCGAAAGAGGCCATGGACCGCTGCCCGGTCGGCTCGATCCTCAAGAAGGAGGTCGGCTTCGCCGTCCCCATAGGCCAACGCAAATACGACAAGACGCCGATCGGCAGCGACATCCAGAAGGCGGAAGGCTGAGGAGGCGCCCATGTCCAAACCCGTCATCGCCACGGCATCCCTGGCCGGCTGCTTCGGCTGCCACATGTCCATCCTCGACATCGACGAGCGGATCCTCGACCTCATCGAGCTCGTCGAGTTCAATAAATCGCCCATCGACGACATCAAGACGTTCACCAAGCCGGTCGACGTCGCGATCATCGAAGGCGGCTGCGCGAACACCGAAAACGTCGAGGTCCTCCGGGCCTTCCGCAAAAACGCGAAGGTCCTCATTTCCCTGGGGGAATGCGCCATCATGGGCGGGCTTCCGGCCATGCGCAACGGCATCCCGGTCCGGGAGTGCCTCGAAGAGGCCTATCTCCGCTGTCCGACGATCGACCCGTCCGACCCCAAGATCATCCCCAACGATCCCGACATCCCCATCATCCTCGACAAGGTTTACCCCCTCCATGAAGTCGTCAAGATCGATGCCTTCCTCCCGGGATGCCCGCCGTCGGCGGAACTCATCTGGAAAGCCCTGACGTCTCTTCTCCAAGGCAAACCCCTCGAGCTTCCCTATGCCTTGGTCAAATTTGATTGAGAGAGAAACCATGGCCCGCAAAATCACCATCGAACCCGTCACCCGAGTCGAAGGCCACGGCAAGGTCACGATCCATCTCGACGACGACCGCCGGGTCACCCAGAGCCGGTTCCACATCGTCGAATTCCGGGGCTTCGAGCGGTTCGTTCAAGGCCGTCCCTACTGGGAGACGCCCGTCCTCGTCGAACGCCTGTGCGGCATCTGTCCCGTCAGCCACCACCTCGCCGCGGCCAAAGCCACGGACGTCATCGTCGGCCTTGGCCTGGAGGGTTTGTCGCCGACGGCCGAGAAGATGCGCCGGCTCATGCACTACGGCCAGATGCTGCAGTCCCACGCCCTCCACTTTTTCCACCTCTGCTCGCCCGACCTCCTCTTCGGCGCCGACGCCGACCCGGCCGTCCGGAACGTCATCGGCGTCATCCTCCACCACCGCGACCTCGCCGTCCGGGCCGTCCTCCTCCGCAAGTTCGGCCAGGAGGTCATCCTGGCCACGGCCGGCAAGAAAATCCACGGCACGGGGGCCATCCCCGGCGGGATCAACAAGAACCTGAGCCCCGAGGAGCGCGATTCCCTCCTCCGCGGTCCGGCGCCTTTCAACGCCGAGACGATGATCCAGTGGGCCGTCGAGGCCGTGGAGTTCTTCAAGGACTACCGCAAGAAGAACAAGGACCTCGTCGACGGCTTTGCCGCCTTTCCCTCCAACCATCTCAGCCTCGTCCGGAAGGACGGCGCCCTCGACTTCTACCACGGCGCCCTCCGGGCCGTCGACGCCAAGGGCAAGCGCGTCCTCGACGACGTCGATTACCAAACCTATCTCGACCACATCGGCGAGGAAGTCCGGTCCTGGAGCTACATGAAATTCCCCTACCTCCGCCGGCTGGGCAAGGCCGACGGCTGGTACCGGGTCGGCCCGCTCGCCCGCCTCAACACCTGCGATTTCATCCCGACGCCTCTCGCCCAGCGGGAATACGAGATTTTCAAGGCCACGACCAAGGGGAAGCCGAACAACATGACCCTTCACACCCACTGGGCCCGGCTCATCGAAGCCCTTCATTCGGCCGAGGTCATCCGGGACCTTCTCCTCGATCCCGACCTCCAGGGGACCGAGCTCGTCCGCAAGGGAAAGAAGCGCCGGGAAGGGATCGGCCTCGTCGAAGCTCCGCGCGGGACGCTCTTCCATCACTACCAAATCGACGGCAACGACCAGATCACGATGGCCAACCTCATCGTCTCGACGACGAACAACAACGAGCCCATGAACCGGGCCGTCGATTGGGTCGCCCGGAACGTCCTCGAGGGGAAAGCCGAGATCACCGAAGGGATGCTCAACCGTGTCGAAATCGCCATTCGGGCCTACGACCCCTGCCTGAGCTGCGCGACCCACGCCCTGGGACAAATGCCCCTCGAGGTCGAACTCTACGACGCCGGAGGCTCTCTCCTCGATCGCCGCATACGGTGAACGTCCTCGTCATCGGCATCGGGAATCCGGGGCGGCAGGACGACGGCCTCGGCGAAGCTCTGATCGAACGAATCAAGAGGGAACAGGTTCCGAAATTCGAAGAAAGAGGAACCTGCTCCCTCTTTCTTGAATGGAAATACCAGCTCAACATCGAGGACGCCCAGGCCATCCAGGACGCCGACCTCGTCGTCTTCGCCGACGCGACGACGGAGGGCGAGGAGCCGGCGACGCTCGCGGAAATCGCCCCGGCCGCCCAAATCGCCGTCACGACCCACGCCATGGCCCCGGCCTCCGTCCTGGCCTTGGCCGAAGAGCTCTACGGCCGAAGCCCCAAGGCCTATCTTCTCGCGATTCGCGGCTACGACTTCGACATCGGCGAGGAGTTGTCGCCCCGAGCCGCGGCCAACCTCGAAACCGCCCTTTCCCTCCTAAACGAACTGCTAAGTCGGCTATAATAGGGGCTTCGATGCCGAAAAAAGACATCCTCGTCCTCCAGGACCTCCTCCTTTCGAACGCCCAGGCCGCGGCGGCGATTCGGGCGGAGCTCGAGGGCCGGGGCATCCTGGCCGTCAACATCATGAGCTCGCCCGGAGCCGGGAAAACGAGCCTCCTCGAGCGGATCGCCGAGCGGACGGCGGGGAGCCTGAAAATCGCGGTCATCGAGGGGGACATCGAGACCGAGCGCGACACCGAGAGGATCCGGGCCAAGGGAGTTCCGGCCTGGCAGATCACGACCGGCGGGGCGTGCCACCTCGAAGCCAAGATGGTCGGGAAGGTCCTTCCCTCGGTCCCTCCGGAGACCGAGATCCTCTTCATCGAGAACGTCGGCAACCTCGTTTGCCCGGCCGGCTACGACCTGGGGGAGCGGCTGCGGATCGTCCTTCTCTCCGCCCCCGAGGGCGACGACAAACCCAAGAAATATCCCAAGGCCTTCACCACCGCCCAGACCCTGGTCCTGACCAAGGCCGACCTCTTTCCCCACCTCCCCTTCGACCCCGCCAAGGCCAAGGCCGAGGCCCTTGAACTCAATCCCAAGCTCGACGTCTTCATCACCTCGGCCGTCACGGGCGAGGGCCTGGACGAGCTCATCGCCCATCTCCGGCGGAAGCGCGAGGAGATCCAGCCTCATGCATGAGCTCTCGGTCATCGCCTCTCTCTTCGACACCCTTCTCGAGCAGGCGAAGGCCCACAAGGCCCGGGCGATCACGATGGTCAAGCTCGAAGTCGGGGCCCTCTCGGGAGTCGTCCCCGAGCTCCTCGAATCGGCCTTCGAGATGTACAAGGCCGGGACGATCGCCGAAAAGGCGAAGCTTGTCATCGACCGGCGGCCGTTCCAAGTCCGATGCCGGACGTGCGGAACCGTCGAGACCCGGGAGGATTTCGTCTTCGCCTGCCCCCCCTGCGGCTCCACGGACCTCGAGATCGTCTCGGGGACGGAGCTCATCCTCGAAAAAATCGAGGCCGAAACGGACGATCCTGGGGACACATGATGATTCATCGCTAACCCACGAGAATTTAAGCGCCGCCCGAGGGGTGGGAGGCGCGGGGGCTTTTTCGGCCATCGATATGGTATAATAGTTGGCCTTTTTTCGCCCGAATCGACCCAAGAGGAGACGAGGATGAAGACCCTGCGCGAGATCTCGTGCAACGCCGTATTGAACGAGGCCCAGATCCGGAAGATCGAGGACATCATCCTCAAGCGGGGCCGTTTCAACCAGACCGCCGTCCGGAAGGAGCTCGACGCCTTCTGCGACGGCCTGACGATGAGCGCCGAATATTTCAAGACGACGCCCGTCGAGACGATCGCCAAGCACCTCGAAGCCCTCATGGCCGCCGAAATCATGGCCGCGGTCAAGGGGGAAAAGATCGTCAAGGTCGATTTCTCGACGGAGCTCCCGGACGAGGCGGTCTACCTTGTCGACGATTTCCACTACCGGGCCCTGGACATCGAGCGGCGGATCGAGGAGCGGTACCCCGGCTTCCGCTGGCAGACCTACCGGACAACCCGCAAGGCGGCCGGCCTCGAGCACCTCCGGATGTACTTCGTCTCGAAGCCCGAATATCCCCAGGCCGGCGAACTCGCCGGGCCCTGCGACATCCGCCGGGTCGCCGACCGCCGTTTCCTCGAGGTGGCCAACGAGGAAACGCTTCGCCGGTTCGAGAAGCTGCTCTGCCGGCACGAAGGCTGGGAGAGTCCCCTCATCGACGTCGCCCACGACCGCAAAGCCGGGGAGCTCCGGATCCAGATCGTCGCCCACACCGACGCCTGCTCCCGCTTCCTGTCCAACATCTCCGACGTCCTCCGCGGCCTGGGGTTGTTCTCCAAGAGGAAGTTCGCCGAGCGGTTCGCCAACGGAAAATCAGTCTTCACGATCATCCTCGACGACATCGACGACCCGAAAAAAGCCGGGGACCTCGTCGAGGACATCTCTCTCGTCTACGCCATCCCGGAAAGCCCCCTCTCCCGGCTCTTCCGCGAGGGGACGCTTTCGGCCGCCGAGACGGTCTTCGGCGTTTCGGCCTGGAGCTTCGCCCACCAGTTCCTGAGCGGCTACAACGAGGAATACCTGAAGCTCAGCGAGGCCCTCGAGGACTCTCCCGAGCTCCTCGGCATCCTCCGGAACCTCAAGACCCGCCTCTCCAAGGACACGTTCCAGGAAGAACGGGTCTGGGACTCCCTCTGCCAGAACGCCGGCCACCTCCGGAAGGGCTTCGCCCTCTTCGCCAAGAAGTTCGACCCCGCCCGCAAGGACCACGCCGTCGCCGCCGAGATGGCCGAGTGGAAGAAGGACATCGGCCGGACGATCAGCCTCGAGATCGACCGGGCCATCTTCCTGGCCGTGGCCCTGTTCATCGAGGCGACGCTCCGGACGAACTTCTACCTCCGGGAGAAGACCTCCCTGGCCTACATGTACGACCCGGCCTTCCTCAACAAGGTCGATTACCCGGAGACGCCCTTCGGCCTGTTCCACGTCGTCGGGGCCGAGTTCCGGGGATTCCATGTCCGGTTCCGCGACATCGCCCGGGGAGGCATCCGGATCGTCAAGTCGCCGAACATCCAGACCTACATGAACAACTCCGACTTCATCTTCGACGAGAACTACAACCTCGCCTGGACCCAGCAGCGGAAGAACAAGGACCTGGCCGAGGGCGGCTCGAAGGGCACGATCCTCCTCAACTGGGGGGCCATGGACAAGGCCGAGGCCTGCTTCAAGAAATACGTCGACGGCCTCCTCGACCTCATCCTCCCCAATCCGGCGATCGTCGAACACTCCGGCGAACCCGTCATCCTCTTCCTCGGGCCCGACGAGGGAACGGCGGACCTCATGGAGTGGGCCTCCCGGCGGGCCAGGGCCCGGGGCTACGCCTACTGGAAAGCCTTCTCTACGGGCAAACCGGTCGCCCTAGGCGGTATCCCCCACGACCTCTACGGGATGACGACGAACTCCGTCCGCCAGTACGTCGTCGACGCCCTGGCCAAGCTGGGCCTCAAGGAGGAGGAGATCACCAAGGTCATGACCGGCGGGCCGGACGGCGACCTGGGCTCGAACGAGATCCTGATGTCCAGGGACAAGATCCTGGCCGTCGTCGACGGCTCGGGGGTCCTCTACGACCCGCGGGGAATCGACCGGAAGGAGCTCCGGCGGCTGGCCAAGGCCCGCCGGATGGTCGAGGAGTTCGACCGGAAGCTCCTCGGCTCCGGCGGATTCTTCGTCCACGTCAAGGACCGGGACGTCCGCCTTCCTCACGGCGAGGCGGTCGAGAACGGGCTCGAGTTCCGGAACGCCTTCCACCTCCATCCCCTCTTCAAGGCCGACATCTTCGTCCCCTGCGGCGGCCGGCCCGCCTCGGTGACGATCGCCAACTGGAAGACCTACCTCAGCGACAACGGCGAGCCGCGCTTCAAGGTCATCGTCGAGGGCGCCAACCTGTTCATCACCCAGCAGGCCCGCCTCAGGCTCGAAGAGAAAGGCGTCATCCTCTACAAGGACGCTTCGGCCAACAAGGGAGGGGTGACGTCCTCGTCCCTCGAAGTCCTGGCCAGTCTGGCCCTCACCGACGAGGAATACGACGCCTGGATGAGCGTCCGCGGCGGGAAGACGAGCGAGTTCCGGAAGAGATACGTCGAGGAGATCGTCGCCTTCATCCGCGACGCCGCCCACAGGGAGTTCGAGGTCATCTGGGCCGAGCACGCGGCCAAGGGCACGCCCCGGGCCGTCCTGACCGACCTCGTCAGCGAGAAGATCAACCGGATCAAGGACGCCATCGCCGCCTCGGACCTCTTCGGCGACAAGGCCCTCGTCCGGAAAGTCATCGCTTCCGGCGTGCCGGCGGTCCTCGTCGAGAAGGTCGGGCTGGACAAGATCTTGAAGCGCGTCCCCGAAACCTATCTCCGGGCCCTGTTCGCCTCCCGGATCGCCGGGGCGTACGTCTACGCCCACGGGCTCGACTCGACGGAAGTCAGCTTCTACGATTTCTTAAAAAGATGGGGGACACATTAAAGTGTCCCCCATCTTTTATGAGATTTCGCCGGTGAGGTAGGCCCGGGTCCTCGGGTCGCGCGGATCGGCGAAAATCTCGGCCGCCGGGCCGTGCTCGACGAGCTCCCCCAGGTAGAGAAACGCGAGATAATCGGCGATCCGGCGCGCCTGGCGGAGGATGTGGGTCACGACGACGACCGTGTAGTCGGCTTTGAGGACGGAGAGCCTCTGCTCGACGATCCGGCTGGATTGGGGGTCGAGGGCGGAGGTCGGCTCGTCGCCGAGGATGATCTCGGGGCCGACCGCCAGGCCGCGGGCCAGGCAGAGCCGCTGCTGCTGCCCGACCGAGAGCCGTGAGGCCGGCTCGCCGAGCCGGTCCTTGACCTCCTCCCACAACCCCGCCGCCCGGAGCTCCCGCTCGACGATCTCCCGCAGCCGCTTCTTGTCCCGGAGGCCGTGAATCCGGGGGCCGTAGGCGATGTTGTCGAAAACCGACATCGGCAGGACCTGGGGCTTCTGGGAAAGAAGGCCCATCTTCTTCCGGATGTGGGTGATCTCGGTCTTGGGGTCGTAGATGTCCTCGCCGTCGACGAGGACCGTCCCCTCGATCCGGGCGGAGTCCTCCGAATCGAGAAGCCGGTTCAGCGCCCGGAGGAGGGTTGTCTTGCCGCAACCCGAAGGCCCGATGATGACCGTGATTTTCCGGTCGGGGACGTCGAGCGAGACGTTCTTGAGGACGGTCTGGCTCCCGAAGGCGACGCTGAGGTTGCGGATGGAGAGATGGCCGGCGGAGTCCGTCATTTGATCGTATGCCTCTTGAACCGGCGGCCGATCGTCCTGGCCGCCAGGCTGATCGCCAGGATGAGAAGGGTCAAGACGGCGGCCGAGGCGTAGGCCCGCTGCTGGACCTCCGCGACCGGCGTGCCGAGCTGGTAGAAGATGGCCAAGGGCAGGGTCGCCGCGGGCTGGAGGAGCGAGGTCGGGACCCGGTCCGTGAACCCGGCCGTGAAGATGACCGAAGCGGCGTCGCCGATGCCCCGCCCGAAGGCGATGAGGACGGCGGTGACGATGCCGGGGAGCGTCTGGCGGACGATGATCCGGAGGGCGGTCTCGAGCTTCGTCGCCCCCAGGGAGAACGAGGCGTCCCGGAGGGCCGGCGGCACCAGCCGGACGACTTCGTCCATCGCCCGGGCCATGATCGGAAACTCGAGGAGGGCGACGGCGATCATCCCCGCGAGCAGGGACGCCCTGAGCCCGAGATAGACCATGAGGAGGAAAGCGAAGGCCCCGTAGACGATCGACGGCACTCCCCAGAGGACGTCGAGGGCGAAGCGCGTCAGGACCGCGAACCGCGAGCCGCGTCGTCGGTAGACGTTCAGATATAGGACGACCGGCAGGCTGAACACAAAGGCCAGAAACGTCGCCCCGGCGGCAAGGAGGAGCGAGCCGACGATGGCGTTGAGGATCCCGCCCTCTTTCCCGAGGTAATAGCCGCCCTTCGGCGTCTGGGTGATCATCGTCAGGTCGAGGGCCGGAAGGCCTTTGACGACGACCGTTCCGAGGATGAAGAGGAGGCTCCCGGCGACGACGGCGGTCGAGACTCCCATCAAAAGCTTGAAGACGGCCTCCTCGACTCTCCGCCGCCGCAGGCCCATCACTCCGCCTTTCGCTCCGCCCGGACGAGGACCAAGCGGGCCCCGATGTTGAAGACGAAGACGACCGCCAGGAGGACGAGCGCGGCCAGCATCAGGGCCGAGTCGTAGAGAGGGATGCTCATCATCTCGCCGTAATTGTTGGCGATCAGAGCCGGGAGGGGGTAGGCGCTGTCGAAAAGCGAACGCGGAATCCGGGCGACGTTGCCCACGACCATGAGGACGGCCATGGTCTCGCCGAAGGCCCGCGACAGCCCCAGGACGACGGCGGCGTTGATCCCGCCCAGCCCCTTCCGGAGGACGACGTGCCTCGTCGTCTCCCACTTCGTCGCCCCGAGGGCGAGGGACGCGTCGCGGAGCGACTGGGGAACCGAGGCGAAGACCTCCAAGGCGACATGGATGATCGTCGGGAAGACCATGATCGCCAGGACGATCGCCCCCGCGAGGACGGAATAGCCCGAGGATGTCGCCCCGAAAAAGGACGCCACGGCCCGGACGAAGGGGACGATCATGAGCGTCCCCCAGACACCGAAGACGACCGAAGGGATCCCCGCCAGGAGGTCGATGACCGGCCGGGCGACCCCCCGAACCTTCGGGGAGGCGTATTCGGAAAGATAGACGGCCGTGAGAAGCGAAACGGGAACGGCCAGGACCATGGCCGCGAGGGTCACCCAGAGGGTCCCGGCGAGAAAAGGGAAGAGACCGAACGACCCGCGGAGCGGTTGCCAGGTCGTTCCGAAGAGGACGCCGGCGAAGGAATTCAGGGCGAGAACGGCCCGCGATTTTCCCGCCAGGCCCAAGAAGATGAGGGCGACGAGCGCCCCCGGTACCGCCGAGAGGAGGAACATCGTCCGGCGGGCCAAGGCGTCCCGCAAACGGCGCTTCATCTTCACCGTCCTCCCCCGCCTCAGCGGCGGAGCGATTTCAAACTTTCGGCCAGCTTCTCCGGGCCGAGGCGGATGTATCCGCTCTCGGGGACGAACTCCTGGCCTTCGTTCAGGATCCAGCTCAGAAAGGCGACGACCGCGGGCCGGGACGGCGTGCCCTTGGCCACGAGAAAGAGGTCGCGCGCCGGCGGCGAGGGATAAATTCCCGCGGCGATCGCGGCCGTGAGCTCGTCCCGCGTGCCGTAGAACGATTCCGGCGGGTCGAGGGCTCCGCTGCCGTCGAGGTCGAGGGGGACGACGGCCAAGCCCTCCACCGGCCGGAGCGATTTCGCGTCATAGGCGAAATTGACGTTGTTGTAGCCGATCCCGAGGGAATCGCGGCGGACGGCCTCGGCCAGCCCCGGGTCGCCGTAGACTCCGACCCCGCCGAGGTCCTCCTGGCGGCCGCCGAGAAAGGCGGCCCACGTCTCGGCAGCCCCGCAGGCGTCCGAGCGGGTGTAGACATGGACCTTATCCGCCGCCGGGAGGCCGAGGACGCGGCCCCAGGCGACCGGCTTTCGCCCCATCCAGATGTCGAGGAGGGCGGCCCGGGAGATTCCCCTGGTCCGAATGTCCTTCAGGAAAGGATTGGCCGCGCTCACCGTGGCCACGACCGCGTCCTTGGTCACGGCGATGGGAAAGGCGCCGTTGGCGATTTCCTCGGGACGGATATCGCGGGAAACCATGCCCAGGTCGACCATCCCCGAGAGAACGTCGGCTACTCCTTTCCCCGCTCCGCCGGCCTGGACGTCGATCCTGATTTTCGGGTGGATCTTCCGGAACTCCTCGCCCCATTTCAAGGCCATGGGATAGAGAGCCCAAGCCCCGGAAAGGGTGACCGTCCCGGAGAGGACGCCGGTCTCGGCCTTCCGGCAGCCGGCCGTCCCGGCCAGGACGCCCGCGAGAGCGAGGCCGACCGCGCCGACCCGCGCCATGGACCTCCTCACGACCGGCCCTTTCTTTCCCGAGGCCCTCTCGAGCGCGGCGTCTCGCCCGCCCGCGCGGCCCGCGTCCGGTTCGCCAGGTCGGCGAAGCTTGTCCCCTCGAGGATCGCGGCGATGGCGTCGCGGGTTTCCTTCCAGAGGCCCTTCAGCCCGCAGAAGCGCTCCCTGGGGCAGACCTCGTGGGCCGTGACGCTGACGCAGTCGATCGGAGCCAGGGGGCCGTCCATGACCCGGATGACCTCGGCCACGGAAATCCGGTCCGGAGGCTTGGCCAACGTGTAGCCGCCGTTCGGTCCCTTCCGGCTCCGGAGGTATCCCGCCCGCTTGAGTTGGAGGAGAATTTGCTCGAGGAAGCGCTCGGGGATGTCCTGGGCTTCGGAGATCTCGTGGATGTGGAGGGGCGGATCGCCGTGGCGGAGGGCCAGCTCGAGCATCGCCCGGCTGGCGTATTCACCCTTGGTCGAAAGTCGCATCGGCCGCTCTCTTAGTCGACTAGTTCAATAGACAATATCACTTATCACAGGCCGAAGGCTGGTGTCAAATCGATTTTCGGCCGTCTCCAGGCTGTTATCCGGCCGCCCTTCCGTTCGGCCGGCGATTCGGATATCATGGACCCAATAAGGAGACGCCGATGCCCCCCAAGACAGCGAAAATCCTGATCGTCGATGACGAGAAAACCGTCTGCTACAGCCTCGGCCTGGCCCTGGCCGGGGAGGGCTACGAGATCGACTCCTCCCAGAGCGGCGAGGAGGCCCTCCAAAAAATCGAGGCCGGCGCCTACGACGCGATCATCTGCGACCTCATGATGCCGGGCCTCAGCGGCCTCGACGTCCTGAAAATCCTCCGGGACCGGGGACGGAAAACGCCGGTCGTCCTGGTCACCGGATACCCGACCAGCAAGGCCGCCGAGGAGGCTTCGAAGATGGGCGCCTTCGATTTCCTGATGAAGCCTTTCACCCCGGAGGACATCCGGAGCGTCATCGGCCGGGCGGTCGGGGCGGGACTTGGATAAAGCCCTTCGGGCCGAGCGCTGCCCGGTCTGCCTCAGCTCCCGCCACCGGGCTTATCGGAAGGGGACACTCGATCCCCGCGCCCTCCGGGAGGATCAAATCGAGATTACCGACAGCGAGTACGGAAAGACATGGGACCTGAGCCTCTGCTTGAGCTGCGGCCATCTCTTCGCCAACCCTTATCCGGCCCCGGACTTCCTCCTCTCCCTCTACGGGCGGGTCGAGGACCCGCTCTATGACGAAGAATCGGAGGGGCGGTCCCGGAACTTCTCGGTCCTCCTCGAACGGCTGGAGCGGCTCCGGCCGAATCGGGGGGAGCTCTTCGACGTGGGGGCGGCGACGGGGATCTTTTGCGACCTCGCCCGGCGGCATGGCTGGAAGGTGGACGGGATCGAGCCGAGCGCCTGGGCCGTCCAAACGGCGCGGGCGAAATACGGCCTCCGGCTGCGCCTGGGCGACTTCCTGGAAGCCGACCTCCCGGCCGGACGCTATCAGGCCGTGACCATGGTCGACCTGATCGAGCATACGCCCCGGCCGCGCGAAGCCGTCCGCAAGGCGTTCGAAATCCTGGCCCCCGGCGGGCTTCTTTCTCTCGTCACGCCCGACATCCACAGTCTCGCCGCCCGGGCGGCGGGCCGGCGGTGGTGGCACCTTCGGCCCGGGCATCTGGCCTACTTTTCCGTCCGGAGCCTGAAGGTCCTCCTCTCCGAGGCCGGATTCCGGATCCTCGACTGGCGCCGCTACGCCTGGACGTTCAGCCTCCACTATCTCCTTTCCCGCGGAAAGACCTTCGGGCCGCTCGTCCGGACTCCGCGGCTCGCTTCCTTTTTGAGGGGGGTTCGGATAAAATTGGCTCTCGGCGATTCCTTCGAAGTCTACGCCGTCAAGGATCCGACGGGGTGACCGCCTACCTCAAAGCCATGCGCCTCGAGCGATGGCCGCGGAGTCTGGCCATTTTCCTGGGGAGCGCGGCCTATGTCTTCCTCCACCGCGACGCCCCCTCGCGCTTCGGCCTCGACGGCCTCGCCGGCCGGAGCGCGGCCGCCTTCCTCCTGACCTGGGGGATTTCGACGGCCAACTACATCATCAACGAGATCGTCGACCTCCCCTATGACATTCACCATCCGACCAAGCGCTCCCGGCCCCTCGTCCGCGGCGAAATCCGCAAGACGCCCTTCGCCCTCCTGGGGACCGGATTGACCCTCGCCTGCCTCGGCGCCTCGTTCGTCGTTTTCGATCCGGCTTTCTTTTTCTCGCTCGCCGCCCTCCTCGTCGCCGGATTCGTCTACAACGTCCGGCCCGTCCGGACGAAGGACATCCCGTTCCTCGACGCCATCTCCGAGTCGGCCAACAATCCGATCCGCTTTTTCATCGGCTGGTTCGCCTTCGCCGCCCCGGCCGAATTTCCGCCTCCGAGCATGCTCCTCAGCTGGTGGGCCTTCGGCAATTTCCTGATGGTCGCCAAGCGCCTGAGCGAGTTCCGCTTCCTAAGGGAAAAGGCGGGCGATTACCGGACGTCCCATCGCCGCTACAGCCGCGAATCCCTCCTCCTGGGGATGATCATCAGCGCCGCGATTTCGCTGGCGGCCTTCTTCTACATCGCCTACGAGTTCAAGCTCCAGACCTTCGCCCTCATCGCTCCCTTCCTCGTCGTCTTCTTCTTCCTCATCTTCCGCAAAACGCTCCGGGAAGACGAAGTCATGGAAGAGCCGGAGAAGCTCCTCGTCCGGCCGAAATACGCCCTTTTCTCCCTCTTTCTCCTGGCCCTCTTCGTCCTGGCCTATTTCCGCGATTCCGTCGGCCGATGACCCCTCTCCTCATCGCCACGACCAACCGCGGAAAGGCCCGGGAGATCAACGCCGTCCTGGCCGGCCTCCCCTATGAGGTCGTCTCCCTCGCCGACCTGAAGCTCGGCGCCGTCTGCCGCGAGGGGGCGGATTCCTTCGCCGAGAACGCCCGCCGAAAAGCCCGCTTCTACAGCCGGCTTTCGGGGATGCTGACCTTGGCCGAGGACTCGGGCCTCGAAGTCGAGGCGCTCGGGGGGGCTCCCGGCGTCCGCTCGGCCCGCTTCTCGGGAAACGGGGCGACCGACGCGGCCAACAACCGAAAGACCCTCGGCCTGCTCCGCCGCCATCCGCGCCGGCATCGCCGGGCCAGGTTCGTCTGCCTGATCGCCTTGGCCCGGGACGGCGAAATCCTCAAGGTCGTCCGAGGCGTCGTCCGCGGGACGATCGCTCCCGAGGAGAGGGGCCCCCACGGCTTCGGCTATGACCCGATTTTTTACTACCATCCGTTCCGGAAAACGTTCGGAGAGGTTCCTGTCGAGAGGAAAAACACCGTCAGCCATCGCGGCCGGGCCCTCGTCCAAATCGCCGGCTTTCTCCGGAAAGAGGCGGGCCGGAAACGAGGGGGGGACCGGGCGACGGTTCCCCCCCGGTCGCTTTCCGGCCCTCTCCCTAGACGGCGATCAAGTTCTTGAGCTGAGAAAAGAGCTTCTCGCCGATGCCCTTAACCTTCATCAGCTCTTCCACCCTTTTGAACGGGCCGTTCTGCTTCCGGAAATCGATGATCCGCTGGGCGACCTTGGGTCCGATCCGGGGGAGCTTCTGGAGCTCGTCGAGCGGGGCGGTGTTGAGGTTGATCTTCTCTCCGGCCGGCTTTCCGGCCTGCGCCGGCTGCCCCTGCTGGGCCTGCTGAGCCTGCTGGGCGAGGAGCGGGACGACCAGGAAGGCGGCCATGACGGCGAGCGCCATCCCTTTCCATAACGTGCTTCTCATGGGAAGCCTCCTTTCGGCTTCCTGAATCGCAAAAGACGTGCCATCCCCCTCGGCTTCCTTTATTTGTTATTTTTCAACGAGATCGTGCCGGACATATTCAAAAAGCGAAAACTCTCGTTGACTCAATTATTCGAGCGCATCAAACGACGTTAACGGCAAGTCGTATCCCGGCGTCCGGAAAAGGCCGAAACGTTTGCCGCTTCGCAGGCGCTCTTCAGGGGGCCCGGCGTGTCATGCGGCGGCATGGCCGTCCTCGTGACCCCGTAGCGGAAGGGGGGCCAGCTCTCGGAAGCGCTGACATGTTTCGGGGCCTCCCCTAGTTGAAGGGGAGGAAGGTGGGGTGAGTATCAATGAAGTCAAAGTCTTGGAAGCGCTTACGCACGAGGGGGGGAACCGACGGGACTGGTTCCCCGGGGCCGGGGTTAGAGGATGGCTATGTCGCCGCGACACGCCCGGAGAAATAGGCCGGGGAGCCCCGAAAATCGTCAGCGTCTTCGAGAGTCGGAGTTAAGGCCGTTCCCGGATGCCGGGACGAGGTCGTTGCTCGGCGGGGTCAGGCCCGGGGGTGGCTCTTGCGGTAGGTCGCCAGGAGCTGCTTGACGTCGATGTGGGTGTATTTCTGGGTCGTCGCCAGGCTCTCGTGTCCGAGAAGCTCCTGGATGACCCGGAGGTCGGCGCCCCGGCCGAGGAGATGGGTGGCGAACGAATGGCGGAGGGAATGGGGGCTGATCTTCCTGCGGATGGCCGCCTTCCGGAGATACTTGGCGACAAGCCTCTCGACGGAACGGGAGGTGATGCGCGTGCCGCGATAATTCAGGAAGAGGGCCCCCGATTCGGCCTGCCGGCCGAGAAGCCCGGTCCGCGTCTCGAGGTAGGACTCGAGGCTCTCGGCGGCCTTGCGGCCGAAGGGGACGATCCGCTCTTTCTTGCCCTTGCCCCGGACGCGGATCATCCGCTCCGCCAAGCTCAAATCGGCGAGGTCGACGCCGACGAGCTCGCTGACCCGGATGCCCGTGGCGTAGAAAAGCTCGAGGATGGCCCGGTCGCGCCGTCCCAGCTTCTCCCCCGGCTCGGGGAGCTCGAGGAAGATCTCCATTTCGCCCTCGCTCAAGAAACCGGGGACGGGCTTGTCGAGCCTCGGCGTGGCCACGACCTTGGCCGGATTGTCGTCGAGAAGGCGGCGTTCGAGGCAGAATCGAAAGAACGACCGGATGGCGGCCAGCTTTCGGGCCGTCGAGGATTTCGAGAGCTCCTTCCGGTGAAGCTCGAGAAGGAAGCCACGGAGGACGATGTTGTCGACCTGGCGGAGGCGGATCTTCCGCCCTTCGAGGTAACCGGCGAGCTGGCCGAGGTCGATCCGGTAGCTCGAAACGGTATGGGCCGAGGCGTTCCGCTCGTGTTTCAGATAATCGAGGAAGGCCTCAAGCTCTTTGCGCATGGCCGGGCTCTCCCGGTTCGCGCCAGCCGCAGGCTTCGTCGGCGCAGTGGCGGTACGTCCCCTCCTTCTTCGTGCTCTTGCGAAGGACGAAGGGCTTCCCGCACTTCGGACAGGGCTCCCGGAGCGGCTCGTCCCACGTGGCGAAGCGGCACTTGGGGAAGGTGCTGCAGCCGTAGAAGAACCGGCCCCGCTTCGTCTTCCGCTTGAGGATCGTCCCCCCGCAGGCCTTCGGACAGGCGATCCCCGTGTCCTCCGGTTTCTCCTTCTTGATGTACTTGCATTTCGGGTAGGTCGAGCAGGAGATGAAGATCCCGAACCGTCCGCGGCGCTGGACGAGGCCGGACCCGCACTGGGGGCATTTCTCCTCCAGGGGGACGACTTCCTTCTTGACGAGGCTCTCCTTGAACTGGCATTCGGGATAGCCGGAGCACGCCTTGAACCGGCCGAACCGGCCGTCCTTGATGACGAGCGACTTGCCGCAGCGGGGGCATGTCTCCTCCAGGGGGATGCCGGTGGCCTTGACGCTTTCGAGCTTCGCCCCGTTCTTGAGGTCCTGGTCGAGCCGGGCGTGGAAGTGCCGGAGCGAGCCGATCCAGTCGGCCCGGCCCTCCTCGATCTTGTCGAGCTCCTCCTCCATCCCGGCCGTGAAACGGACCTCCATGAGGTCGGCGAAGTTCTGGACGAGGAAGTCCGTGACGAACATCCCGAGGCCGGTCGGCTTGAACTTCCCTTCCTCCCGGACGACGTAGGTCCGGTCCTGGAGGGTGGAGATGATCGGGGCGTACGTCGAGGGCCGGCCGATCCCCTTGGCCTCGAGCTCTTTGACCAACGTCCCCTCGGTGTAGCGGGGCGGCGGCTGGGTGAAGTTCTGCTTGCTCTCCAGGTTGGCCAGCGAGAGCGTCTCCCCCGCCTTCGCCGGCGGCAGGGTTTCCTTCTCCCCGTTCTCCCTGCCGGGATAGAGGGCCCAGAAGCCGTCGAACTTCACGACCTCCCCCTTGGCCGTCAAGAGATATTTCCCCGCCGCGACCTCGAAGGCCGTTTCCTCGACGAGGGCGGGGCTCATCTGCGAGGCCAGGAAGCGCGTCCAGATGAGCTTATAGAGGGCCAGCTCCTCGCGCTTGAGGAAGGGCGAAACGGCCTCGGGCGAGAGCTCGCAGGTCGTCGGCCGGACGGCCTCGTGGGCGTCCTGGGCCTGGCTCCTGTTTTTGTAGACCGGAGGGTGGTGCGGAACGTGGCGGGCCGAGAACTTCGTCTCGATGCACCGCCTCGCCCAGGCCTGGGCCTCGGCCGAAACCCGGACGGAATCCGTGCGCATGTAGGTGATCAGGCCGACGGGCCCCCGCTCGCCCAGGGGAAGGCCCTCGTAGAGCTTCTGGGCGATGGACATCGTCCGCTTGACGGGAAAGCGGAGGAGGCGGTAGGCGTCCTGCTGGAGGGTGCTGGTGATGTAGGGCGGCGGCGGATAGCGTCGTTTTTCCGAGACCTTGACGTCCTGGAGGACGAAGGCCGCCTCCTTGAGATCGTCGAGAACGGCCTGGGCCGCGGCCCCGTCCCCAAGGACCGCCTTCTTGCCGTCGATCTTGGCCAGGGCGGCCTTGAAGGTCGGGGGGACGGAGGCGTTGAGAAAGGCAAAGATCGTCCAGTACTCCTCGGGCACGAAGGCCCGGATCTCCCGCTCCCGCTCGACGATGAGCCGGAGGGCGATGGACTGGACCCGGCCCGCGCTCAAGCCCTTGCCGATCTTTTTCCAGAGGAGGGGGCTGATGAGGTAGCCGACGAGGCGGTCGAGGATCCGGCGGGTCTGCTGGGCGTTGACCAGGTTCTGGTCGATCGGCCGCAGGTTCGCCAGGGCCTCCTCGACGGCCCGCTTGGTGATTTCCTGGAGCGTCGCCCGCCGGATGGGTTTTCCCGTCTCGGCCAGGAGGTCGCTGAGATGCCAGCAGATGGCTTCGCCCTCGCGGTCGGGGTCGGCGGCGAGGATGATCGAGCTCGCCTTTTCGGCCGCCTTCAGGAGCTCGCCGACGACCTTGCGGCGCTCGGCGATGACGATGTACTCGGGCTTGAAATCCTGGGCGACGTCGACCCCGAGCTTGGTCTTGGGCAGGTCGCGGACGTGGCCCATCGAGGCCAGGACGGAATAGGCCGGGCCGAGATAGCGATTGATCGTCTTCGCCTTGGCCGGCGACTCGACGATGACCAGGGCTTTATCCATCAGATTCTCCGCCGGTAGGCCTTCCCCGGATGCTGGGCGACGACGCCCTTGATCTCCAGGCTCAAAAGGACGGCCAGGAGCTCCGAAACGGACATCGCGCTTCCCTCCAGGAGCTCGTCGATCGGAGTCAGGGCGTCGGCCCTCAGCTTGGCCCGGACGGCTTCCTCCTCCTCCGTCAGGAGGGGAAGCGGCGCCGTCTCTCCGGGACGCTGGGCGAGGAGCCTTTCCCGGAGCGGATCCGGCATTTCCTCGGCGACGTCCTCCCAGCCCTCGACGACCTTCGCCCCTTCCTTGATCAGGCGGTTCGTTCCCCGGCTGAAGTTCGAGGTCACGTTGCCGGGAACGGCCATGACCTCCCGGCCCTGCTCGAGGGCGAATCCGGCCGAGATGAGGGAGCCGCTCCGCTCGGCCGCTTCGACGACGACCAGGCCCCGGCTGAGCCCGGAGATGATCCGGTTGCGGCGCGGAAAATTCTGGGCCAGGGGAAGAGTCCCAAGCGGAAACTCGGAGACGACGGCCCCCGCCGCGGCGATTTTTTCGCTCAATTTCTCGTGTTCCTTCGGATAAATCATGTCGATCCCGGATCCCAAAACGGCGACCGTCCGCCCTCCCCGCAACGCGCCCCAATGGGCCGCGGAGTCGATTCCCATGGCCAGGCCGCTGACGACGACGACCCCCCGGGAAGCCAGGTCCTCGGCCAGCCGCTCGGCCACGGCCCGCCCGTAGGGAGTCGGCGTCCTCGAGCCGACGACGGCGACCGCGGGCCCCTCGAGGACTTCCGGGCGCCCCAGGCAGTAGAGGACGCAGGGCGGATCGAATATTTCTCTGAGGAGAGAAGGGTACTCGACGTCCCCGAGAGTTACAAGAGAATATCCATTCTCCGAAAGCCTGTCAAATTCTTTCTGGGCATCCTCGAGAAGCCCGGGCGAGCCCAGCCTCCGGCCCCTCTCCTCGTCGAAGCCCAGGGCGCGGAGCTCGCCCAGGGGGGCCGAGAGGGCTCCGACGGGGTCCGGAAAACGGGACATGATCCGGCTCATGAGCGCCAGATTGTCGTAGAGAGCCAGGTTCAAGGCGAGGCAGGATATCCGGACCTGCGTTCCGAGCCGTCTGCCCATGGACCGTCTCCCGTCTTTCTCCGGCACTGGAAAGACGTTCGGCGGCCCGGCGTTTTCTCACTCGGTGAGGACTTCGATGATCTTGATCCTCGAGGTCGTGCCCCGGAGGACGCTGATCCGGGACTTGGGCAGGCTGAAATGGGCCGCCAGGAGCTCGATGGCCTCCTCGTTGGCCCGGCCCTTGTCGGGCGCGGCCGCGACCCGGACTTTGTATTCCCCCTCGCCCGTCTTCTCGATCCCGGGATGGGCGGCCCGCGGATGGACCTTGACGGTGATCAGCATGGCCCTGCGCCCCCCGGTCTCACTTGATGAGGAACTTGTATTTCTCGAAAACCCGCTTGAGCTGCTCCTTGGTGACGATGTAGCCGCTGAGGGTCAGGGAAATCGTCCCACGGAGGGGGTCGTTGGACTTGACGAGGACGAATTCGCGGATGAGACCCACCCGGCTGGCGACGGGGAGCGCGACCTTGAGGGCGACGTCCTTCCCCGCGGCGACCTTGACCGGGAAGGCGGCCGGCCGGCCGTTGACCTCGAAGGTCGCGCCGGGAAGGGCGCACTCGAACCGGAGCTCGAGCTCTCCCCTGTTCCGGACTCCGACTTCGGCGACGAGATGCTCCCCCTCGACGAGAAGGCCGCCGTCGACGGCGTATTGGTCGAGGTCGATCCGGGGCTGGGGCGGGACGTCGATCGAGGCCGAGATTTTGAGCTGAACGCGGGGCGAGGAGGCATCGTCGGTTTCGATGAAGATGAACTTCGTCACCTCCCCGGCGTAGCCGAGGGTGTTGAAGGTGACCTTGATCTTCCCGGATTGGCCCGGAGCGAGCTTCCGGTCCTTCTCGCTGACGAGGGCGGCCGTGCATCCGCACGAGCTCTCGACCGACTTGATGTTCAGGGTCGCGTCGCCCTCGTTCTGGAAGACGAATTCGCACGTCAGATCCTTCCCCGCCTTGACCTTGCCGAAGTCCCAGGATTCGGTCTTGAACTTGACCCTGGGTCCCGAGGCGGCGGGAGCCGCGGCCGGGTCGGCGGCGAGGAGGAGGGCTGCGACAAAAGCTAAAAGGAGAACGAAAGTCCGCATCTTCATCAAATACTCCCTCCCTAAAAATTTACATCTTTTGGCGGCGCAATACAAGAACGACGGGACCGGAGATGATCTTCGGACCGGCATTTGGCGGAATTTCCAGGAAAGGGTAAAATAAGAAGGATGTTCAACCATAAAATGAAGCCCCTCCTTCCTTTTGTCCTATTCGCGGCGGCGGCCCCGGCGGCGGTCTTCTGCCAGACGGGGAGCGATTATTACGGCCCCCGCCCGCTCTGGGAACGGGTCGAGATCGCCCTGACGGCGGGATACGGCCAATCGCTCGCCGATTGGACGTCGGTCCATCTGACCCAGGCCGTCACGCCGGCCGGATTCCGGGTTTCGGCCCAGAACCGGCTTCAGATGTCGGCCGGCGGGGCTCTGACCGGCGGAGCGTCGGCGACCTTTTTTTTCCGCAGCGGGCTCGTCCTCCAAGGCGGTTTCGGCTACCTCAAAACCGGCGTCACGAACGAGACGCCCTTCCAGTACCAGTACAACCGGCCGCCGGCCGTTTGGCGCTCCGAGACCTTCGAAGGCAGCGGTGAGCTGACGACCGTCCCGATCTTCATCAACATCGTCAACAACTTCAACCTTTTCCGCGGACCGGCCAACCGCCGTCTGAGGGGCTATCTCTCCCTCGGCCCGGCCCTTTTCTTCAACTCGATCGTCGTCGACGCCTTCGCCGGGGCGGCCGCCGCCGTCTCCACGGGAGGGGGGGACGAGCTGGCCGACGCCTTCAAGGTCCCGGTCGTCGTCGAGGACACGACCTGGGTCTCGCTGGGAGGAAATATCGGCCTGTCCTTCGACTTCCATTTCTCCCGGTCGCTCGCCCTGACCGCCGAAGGGCGCTTTTTCTATGCCCCGAAAAGGAACCTCGTGTGGAGGTGGCAGGCCGGCACGGTGAGCGGATTGTCCGGCCAGATACCGGCGTACGAATTCACGTCGGCCGCGGCCGCCAACTATATGGCCGACACGACGGCCATCGCCCTCAAGCCGTCGTTCTTCCACTTCTCCGCGGGCGTCAAGGTCATTTTTTAGGCCGCTCGGCCGCTCTTCACATCCGAAGGGTCCTGGCTCGGCTCACCCCCGTCCATCCTCGCCGAGGCTGCGGGTGGGCGGGGGGCCCCCGAGCCTTCCACCCTTCGGATGTTTCGAGCGCATCAATGAGCCAATCAAGACCCAACCAGAGTCTTTCGAGGATATTCCGCCGGCCGTGCTATAATGGAAAAGGATTGTCGACAGGGATGTCCATGAAAAGAAAGAGGTTCCTTCCGTGGTTCATGGGGCCGTTCGTCCTCGCGGCCGCCGTCGCGGCCGGGGAAACGGGAAGAGCGGCGTCTTTCAAGGTCAAGGTCACGGCCGAGATCGCGAATATCCGTCTCAAGCCGTCGATCGGGAGCATCATCGTCCGCCAGATCCCCCAAGGAGAGATCCTCGAGGCGACGGAGAAGGAAGGCCAATGGTTTCGGGTGAAGCTCGAGCCCGACGAGAGCGGGACGACGTCGGGCTATGTCCACGAAAGCCTCGTCCTTCCCCTGGAGGAGATCCCCACGGCCGAGGTCAAACCTCAAGTCGTCGAGAAGCCGATCGAGAAGCCCGCGGAAAAACCTGCCGAAAAGCCCCCCGATAAGCCCGCCGAGAAGCCTCCGGTCAAGGAGCCCGAGCCGCCGGTTCGGACGGAGTTGCCGGAGGAAAGGCCGGCCGCCCGCGGCCGCGTCTTCTTGTCTTTCTTCGCCGGAGCCGGCTACGCCCTCATCGGCGACCTCAACTCGGGCGCCCAGGGATTGGCCGACCTCTACAGCTCCCAGCTCGGAATCGCCCCGAGCCAAGACGTGTCGCCGGTCCACAACGGCCTTCTTTACGGCGGCGAGATCGGGATCCCGCTTTCGGCCCGCGTCTTTCTCACCCTCGGCGCGGAGCGGCTGGCCGGGGGAGCGGAGAGCGAGATCCTCTTCAACCGGGCCGGCGGCTTGGCGGACGCATTCATGGCTCATCCGGAATTCAAGGTCCTTCCCGTCAGGGCGGCGATCATGGTCTATCCGGCCGATTTTCTCTTTCTGAGATTCGGCCTGTCGTACAATTTCGCCTCGTGCGCGTACGCCTATAAATTCGAGCGCGAGGCGACCTGGCAGGAATGGAGCGGCGAGGCCAAGGCGCGCGGCATAGGCCTTCTCGGAGGGATCGGGTTGGAGTGGCGTTTCGGCCGGAATTTCGCCCTCGTCGGGGAGGTCTCCGGCCAGTACGTCCCGATCTCGGGCTTTGAAGGGACGGGGACTTATCAGGACGAGACTCTTTCCGTCCCCGCGACCGAGGAGGGAACGCTCTACGCCTTCGACGCGAAATCGGGCCTGACGAGCTATGCCCTTCTTTACATCCGCGACAAGCTCCCGTCCGAAGCCGGCGTCGAGAACGCTCGAGAAGCCAAGATCGATTTCTCAGGCTTCGCTCTCCGGCTCGGCCTCAAAATCACGTTCTGATAAAAAAGGGACGCTTCGATTTTCAAGAGAGACCGTTTTTAGAAACGGTCTCTCTTGAAAAAGATATATCGAGGGTGGGAGTCGAGGCGGACGATGGTGCCGGAGGATGGGATTTCGCGGCCGTCGCGGTCGAGGACGGCGGCGACCGGCCGGCCGAATTCGTAGTCGCGCGGGGCGCCGGTCGTCCAGGCAAGGGCGAACTCGCGGCCGTCTTTCTGGAAGCGATAGACCTCGGCAAAGACTCCGCCGCGGGCGGGCTCGTCTTTCCCGACAAAAAGGCTTCCGGACAGCCGCTCGACCATCGTCTTGAAGGCGAAAAAGCCCGGCCGGCGGCGCCAGGGCGTCTCCCGGCTGTCGACGAGGCCGTAGCCCGGCGCGACAAGCTGCCACCAGAAAACGCGGTCGACGAGCCCGCTGGCAAGACAAATGACGTAGTAGCGGACGAGATAGTCGGCCTGGGCTTCCTCCCCGACGTTCGGCCTTCCCGCCGCCGGCGAGTATGGCCCCGTCCCGGCGAGAGGCCAATTGACCTCGGTGATCCAGGCCGGAACGGAGCGGCGCGTGGAGGCCTCGGCCACGGCGGCGAAGAGCGCGACCTTCATCGCCGTCGTCCAGCCCGCCTGGGCGTTTTCCGGAGCGCCGACGCGGTCGACGTAGAGGAGCGAGCTGACGGCGTCGAAATCCACCGCCCTGAGGGTCGGCGGGTAGAGGTGGAATTCGAAATCGATGACCGCCGGGCCGGCGAGTTTCACTCCGTGGCGTTCGCGAAGGGCGACGGCCGGGCGGACGAGCTTGAGATATTCGGTATAGTCCCAGACGCCCCACTTCGTCCGGTTCCAGGCGTGGCCGACCTCGAAGAAAGGCGAATGCCGGCCGAGCCGGGCAAAGGCGTTTTCCACGAATCCCGCCCAGGCCTCGAGCTCGAAGACATCCGCACGGCGCTGGAGAAGGGCCGTCGTGAGCCCATATCCCTCTGAGTCGAGGCGACGGGCGAAGGATTCGAAGTCCGCGAGACGGTCCTTTTCCCAGGAGGGGAGGCGAAAAAGCGTTTGCCGGACGCCGGTCTCGCGGAGAAGGCCGAGGAGGGCGTCCGTTTCCGCGCCCGGCCGGTCAAACCGCGGTGAAACCGAGACGGCGAACATCTCGCTCGCGATCGGAACGGAAACGCGGTGCATCCGACGCCGGTTTCGGCGGTAATGCCACAAGGCCGGGATGCCCCAGACGAGGTCCGCCCCCAAGAGAGTGAAATAAGTTTTCCAATGCCGGAGGTGGTGGAGCGTCCGCTCGGACCGCGGGGCGACGTTGTGGGGCTGGTCGGCGAAGGCGTTCCACTCGAAGGGAAAATGTCTCATCGCCGTCTCGTCATTGGATGCGCAAGGCCCTGGCGATTTTCCCGAGACGCAAGGCCTTCTTTATCCGGATCCATCTTGAAAAAGTCCGCTTCCCGAGGCGATACCAGAAGGCGAACAGGCGGCCAAGAGGCGGCGCGTCGGGCCCGGCCGGCGCTCCGGCGTACATCTTGAGAAAATCGGGCTGAAAATTCCCGGGGACGCCCAGCCGGACGAGGCCCCGGGCCCGGCCGAAAGAGCCGACGCGTTTGCGGCGGCGGACGCGGTTGGTGTCGAGAAAGGACAACTCCTGAACGCCGCGGGGCGCCGACAGGACGAGGATGTTCCCGTCCGAAAGGTCGCGGTGGACGAGGCCGGCGTCGTGAAATCGGCGGAGGAGCGGCGCCAGCCGGCCGAGAAGAATTCTGAGGTCCGCCTCGGAGGATTCCCTGAAGAGATCGCGGATTTCGCGGCCGCCCGATACCCTCTCGGCGATGAACAGGCTTCGGACGATGAGGCCGCCGCGCCGTTTGTCGATGTAGGCGACCGGAAGCGGAGTGAGGAAGCCGTTCTCGGTCAAGGCCAGCGCTCCGCGCCAGGCTTTCGCGGCTTTCGATTTTCGGGCGAAGCTGATCGCCTTTTTCAAGCCCCGAAGCCGGAATTCCTTGACGACGACCGGAACACTGAGGCCGGCCGCGTCCGGGAGCGACATGGCCACGACCCGATTTCGGCCGTCGAGGAGGATTTCGGCGGCCGGGGCATCGCCCGAAGACAGAAATTCCCGAAGCGCCGCGCCAAACACGGGGCCGGCGAACCGGGCGGAGACCTCGCCGCGATACGGCCTCAGGTCAACAGGAATCGCTTTTCCGGGCATCTCGCTGTCCGGCCTAGATATACACCAACCGGCACATCCTCTCAAGAATCTTTAGGCCGCTGTTCCGACGCGAAGATGGACGACGGGTCCTGGCTCGGCTCGCCCCCGTCCATCCTCGCTTGCGCTGCGGGTGGGCGGGGGGCCCCCGAGCCTTCCACCCGTCGACCATCCTCGCGCTGAAAAGTCAACAAGTCATCGCCCCTTAAAGTAGACATCACAATGAATTAACAGGTTAGGATCAGGAAGAGCCGGCGGGCGATGGATTCGGGGCTGAATGCGCGGCGGACGAGGTCGCGGCCGGCCCGGGCGATCCGGGCGCGGCGGGCAGGGTCTCGTTTGAGCGAAAGAATCGCTTCGGCCGCACTCTCGGCTAACGGCTCATCGCATAGAATGATGTTCTCGCCGCCGGCGAAAAACTCCTCGACGGCCGGCGTCCGGGCCGTAATGACCGCCTTGCCCATGGCCATCGACTGGAAGATTTTGTGCGGGACGACGCGCCGGGCTTTTTCGGTTCGGCCAAAGATGCCGAGGCAGAGGTCGGCCCCGGCAATGATCGAAGGAAGCTCCCGATACGCCTTTCGGCCGAGGAACTCGATATTCCGCAGTCCCGCGGAGGCGGCCGCCGCCCTCGCCGCCGGAAGCGTCTGGCCGTCGCCCAGCATGACGAAACGGACGCGGTCGTCGCGCGAGGCGACCATCCGGGCGGCCTCGACGATGACTTCGGCGCCATGCAGGGGAAGGAACGAGCCGAAGAAAAACACCCTGAACGAATCCGAAAAGATGGGGGACACTTTAAAGTGTCCCCCATCTGTCCGTCCGAAGACCTCATCGTCATATCCGACCGGAAGGACGGCGACTTTCTCAGGATTCAAACCATATGTCCGGCAGTAATAGTCCTTATGGGCCGCCGTGTCGGCCAGGATGACGTCGGCAAGGCGAAAGGCCGCGGCGTCGATTTTCTTGTTCCACCAGGCGGTGAGGGAATCGGCCGGCTTTCTCCGCCAGTCCCCGATCTTGGTCTCGAAACGGGCGGCGAGGGGGTCGAAAACGACTCTCCGAGCCGTTAAAAGCCCCAAAAACCTGGCGATGGGAACGTCTTTCTGGCAAAACTCGGGAACGAAGATGCCATTCGGCGCCGTCCCCGCCTCCCGGCCTTCTCGCCGCAGCATTCCCCGGGCGAGAAGAAGCGGGTAGCGCGCCCAGAACTTGAGCCGCCCCGAGACCCGAAGCTCGCTCACCTCGACGCCGATCCGCCTCAATCCCTTGCGGATGACGGCGTTGCGGGGATAGTAAGGGTCGTAAGCCCCGACGAAGGTGAAGCGCACGGCTTCTTTGTAGTCCACGCCCTCCGCCTTGTCAATGACAAGATGGGGGACACTTTAATGTGTCCCGCATCTGGATTGTTTCCCCCGTCTTATTGGTGTAATCTATGTCTCGCCATTTCCGCGAGTCAGGAGAGAGCCATGGCCCTCGACCCCGTCCTCCTCGAAATCCTCGCCTGCCCCGAGTGCAAGGCCGACGTCAAGCTCACGGCCGACGAGAAGGGCTTGAAATGCGTGAAGTGCCACCGCGTCTATCCGATCAAGGACGATATCCCGGTGATGCTCGTCGAAGAGGCGACGATTGACCCCGACCGCGCCGTCGAAGCCTGACCCGAAGATCCTCCTCATCCGTTTCCGGCGGATCGGCGACGTCATCCTGACGACCCCCGCCGTGGCCCTTCTCCGGGAGCGTTTTCCCAAGGCCCCCCTGACTTACCTCGTCGAGGAGCCCTACCGCCGCCTGGTCGAAGGGAATCCCCGCCTCGACCGCGTTCTCGTCGTCCCGGCCAAGCAGCTCAGGCGCGATTTCCTCAAGCTTCTCGGGGAAATCCGCCGGGAGAAGTTCGACATCGTCCTCGACATGCACGGCGGGCCGCGGGCGTCCTGGATCACCCTCCGGAGCGGGGCCGGGCTGAAGGTCGGTCATGGAATCCGGCATAAAACCTTTCTCTATGACCTGACCGTTCCGCGGACGGGAGAGGGCGGGCCGCTCCACAGCGTCGAAACCCACGCCGGCCTGGTCCGCGCCCTGGGCGTGGATTTCCGGAAGGACGAAATTCCCCCCGTTCTTCTCCCTCCGGCAAAACCGGAAGACATCCGGAGGGCCGAGGAAATCGCCGGCGGGGCCGGAAACGCGAGGCTCGTCGTTTTCCACATCGGGGCCGGCAATGAATACCGCGATTGGGGAGTGGAAAACATCGCCGCGCTGGTGAAAAGGCTGACGCGCCGCGGGGCGGTGAAGATCGCCTTGATCGGCGGGGCCGGAGATCAGCCGCGGGAACAGGAGATTCTCGCTGGATTCCAGGATGATCCGCACGCGAGGGATTCCCTCCTCCCGCTGGCCGGCAAGCTCAATCTCATCGCCCTCCGCGAGCTCGTCGCGAGATCCACCCTCTTCGTCGGTCCCGACAGCGGGCCGATGCACATCGCCGCCGGCACTGCGACCCCCATCGTCGCCTATTTCGGCCCGACTCTTCCCGCCCATTTCGGGCCGTGGCGGCCGGGCGTCGATCCCTCCCGGACGGTCATCCTTCAGAAAAATCTCGATTGCCGCCCCTGCCGCCAGCGCGAATGCGTGACGGCCGACTTCCGCTGCCTCCGGACGATCTCCCCCGCTGAAGTCTTCTCCGCCTGTTCGCCTTTTATCGGGCTGTAATCCTTGCTATCCACCCTCCTCGGGCCGCAGAAAGATCATTGCGCCCGAGCTCAACGCGGTCCATCGAGGCCATGATCGGCTTCTGCCGGGCCGCCCGGAAGTCCCGCCGATTCTAACGATCGCGACCTTTTCCCCCACGTCGACCTCCATGCGGAAACTCCCATCGGCATGTCCTCGGCAAATCGGCGAAACAGATTGGCCGGAACGTGATGGAGGAATCCCGGAATTAAGCTTCGAGTTTAGGTGAGAGGGCGTTCGTCGGCGCCGGAAGCCGCCCGAGGCCCCCGTAGCGGAGGGGGGGCCCCCCTGGCTTTGCCGAGGGGGGGAACCGACGGGACTGGTTCCCCGGGGCCGGGGGCAAGGGCGGTCTCCGGCACCGAAAAGGAACGCCGAGGAGGCGGTCGGTTAAACCCGATCTGGATTTGAGGCCTATCTGTCGAGCCGACGGCCGAGGATTAGCCGTAGAACTCCCGGATGGAGGCGACGACGTAGTCCTTTTGCTCCGCCGTGAGCTCGGGGTAGACGGGCAGGGAAAGGGCGGCTTCGGCCGCTTCCTCCGAGACCGGAAAATCCCCACGCCGGTAGCCAAGGCCCTTGAAGCAGTCCTGAAGATGGAGGGGGACGGGATAATATACGGCGTTGCCGACGCCGCGTTCTTTGAGAAAGGCCTGGAGCTTGTCCCGATCCTTCACCCTCAGGGTATACTGGTTGTAAATGTGATAATGGGCGTCGCCGCCGTCCTTATAGACGGCCGGAGGCGGGACGACGAGGCCTTTCGCGGCGAGGCCGGACTCGGCGAACCTCCGGTCGTAATGAGCGGCATTCTCCTGCCGTCCCTTCGACCAGACGTCGAGATGGCGGAGTTTGACGAGGAGGACGGCCGCCTGGAGAGCGTCGAGACGGAAATTCCCCCCGACGAACATGTGGTGGTACTTGACGGTCTCCCCATGAACCCGGAGGGTCTTGACCTTCTCGGCGAGGGCCTTATCGCTCGTGACGACCATCCCTCCGTCGCCGAAGCCGCCGAGGTTCTTGGAGGGGAAAAAGGAAAAGATGCCGAATTCGGCCATCGAGCCCGCCCGGCGTCCTTTATACTCGGCCCCGATCGACTGGGCGGCGTCCTCGATGACGGGAATCCCCCGCCGCCGGAGGACTTCGAGGATCGGGTCCATGTCGACGCACTGCCCGAAGAGATGGACGGGGATCACGGCCTTCGTCCGGGGCGTGAGAGCCCCCTCGAGCTTCGCCGGATCGAGGTTGAACGTCGCCGGGTCGATGTCGACGAAGACCGGACGGGCCCCGAGCCTGGAGACGACGCCCGCGGTCGAAAAGAAGGTGAAGGGCGTCGTCACGACCTCGTCGCCCGCCTTGACGCCCAGGGCCATGAGGGAGACCAGAAGAGCGTCCGTTCCCGAGGAAACGCCGACGGCATACAAGGCGCTCGAATAGGCCGCCACGGCCGCCTCGAGCTCGGCGACCTTCGGGCCCATGATGAAAACCTGGGACTCGAAGACCTCGTCGACCGCCGGCCGGAGCTCGTCCTCGATGGCCCGGTATTGGATTTTCAGGTCCAAGAGAGGCACTTTCATGCCCGCAAGTGTAGCCTCGGGGGAGGCCCGTGTCAACGCGCCGGGCAGCGGCCGTGGCGTGTTCGCGGCGGCCGGGCCGTCCTCCAATTCGTCCCTGAACATCTAATCGAGCCTCTAAGCCTCCCCAAACGGCCTCCACTCCAGATCGGGTTTGAAGGTCCGCTCCTCGCCGCTCCTTCTCGGCGCCTCGGTCTTTACGCTCCCCGCGCTTTACCCGCTCGTGGCTTCTCAGTCGGCCATGATGGTCTCTGAAAAGCCGGCGTCCGAAGACGGGGACCTCGAAGAGCGGCTGCGGGGCGGCAAACCCTCATCACGTTCCGGCCGTCCGGGGATGCATCGAGGCTCGCTGCTCATGAATATGTTTCGAGGGAACAATATGAAAAAAGGCCCGGACGCCGCTTTTCACCCCCCGGCCGCCGCCCTCGGCGCCGATTCACACGGACTGAACAAAAAACGGGGCGAAGGCGTGATATAATTCCCGTTTCCGAAGATGAAAAACATCGTCGAGCGGGCGTTTCTCGGGGCGTTTCTCCTCGCCGTCCTCTCGTCCGTGGCCGCCTCGATCAGCCTTGAGCAGTCGTTCCTGGCCGTCGCCGCCGTCCTCGGAATCGTCCTCCTCGCCCAAAAGAAACGCCGGTTCGAGGTCCCGCCTTTCTTCTGGCCGCTTCTCGCCTATGCCGGCCTCTCCCTCCTCTCCTCGGCCTTCTCCGTCAACCCCGCGGTGAGCTTCAAGGACTCCCGGGAGCTCACTCTTTTCCTCGCCGTCCCCATCACCCTGGCCGCCGTGCGCCGGAGGATCGACCTCGAGCTCGTTCTCGGGGCGATGCTCGTTTCTTCCTTCGTGAATACCTTCCACGCCCTCGGCTATCAAATCCTCACGGCCGCTCCGGGCGAAAGGGTCGAGGGCTTCATGGCCCACTACATGACGCAGGCGGGCATCCTGGCCGTTTTCGCCGCGTTCGCCCTGGGAATCATTCTTTTCCGGAGGGGCTGGATTCGAATCGCCTGGGCCGCCGGGTTCGTCCTGGCCGTCGGCGCCCTTTTCGTCACCTACACCCGCAGCTCCTGGATCGGAATGGGCATCGCCCTCTGCGTCGTCATCTTCTTCTGGAGGCCGAAGGCCCTCGTCCTTGTCCCCATTCTGGCGGGTTTGGCTTTCCTCGTTGCGCCGCAGTCGATCAAGAGCCGGGTCGTCGACGCCTTCACGAGCCGCAATATCTCCAACACGGCCAGGGTCCAATACGCCAAGGCCGGCCTCAAGATCGCGGTAGACTATCTGCCGCTCGGAACCGGGCCCGACACCGTGGAGATGGTCTTCCAGAATCCGAAGTACGGCCTCGGCGAGTTCGCCAAGCGCAACGTCCATCTCCACAGCAATGTCGTCCAGATCCTTGCCGAACGGGGGCCGCTCACCCTCGCCGCCTGGCTGGCGTTCATCGTCCTGGCTTTCGCCGGCCTCTGGAAACTCGCCCGGAAGCGGCCTGACGGCCTTGCCGCGGGCGCGCTGGCGGCCCTTTCCGCGTTCTTCGTCGCCGGATTCTTCGAGTACAACTTCGGCGACTCGGAGATCACCCTCCTTCTCCTCATCATCCTTTCCCTGCCGTTCAGCAACGGTCTGGACAAGAAAGAACGTTTCTCGAAGGCTGAGAGATGATTGCCAGCCGGCCGAAACAGAGGACACGAGCGGCGGAACGTCATGAGGAAACCCCGCCGTTGCGCTTCGAGTTTCGAGGGGAGCCCCTCGTGGGGCCGCGAGGATGCCTGAGCATCGCGGGGAAAACGATGGGGAGGAGATGAGGGCGGAGATTATATTGTGAGGAGAAGACTTGTGTGCGCAGTTCCGCAGCGCCGAAGAAAATCGGGAAGTGCGCAAGCGGAAAAGTCATACGAAGACGCTTCCAAGACTATGGGACTAGCGATAGTGACCCCCTCGCCTCCGGCCCCCGAGGGCGCCTTCCGGTTTCGGGGCCTCCCCTTTTTGGAGGGGAGGAAGGAGGGGTGAATATGGATAGTAAAAAGTCCGAATGGCGCCTTCGAAATGGGGGAGCCCCGAAACTCGTCAGCGTCTTCGAGAGTCGGAGTGGAGCCGTTTGTGTCCTCTCAATCGGCCGGGAGGGAACGGCATGAGAAGACGGAGACTCCGGCTGCGGACGGCCCTTCTGGCCCTCGCCGCCGTCTACGCCGCATGGCTGGCGGCCCAAGCCGTCGGTTATAAACGCTACGTGTCCGCGCCCGTCGAAGCGTCGAGCTCCCCGGCGCCGCCCTTCCCCGTCGAGCTCCTTGGGGCCTACCATATGCACACGAAGTTCTCGGACGGCCGAAAGACCGTCGAGGCCGTCGCCGAGGTCGCCCGGCGCGCCGGCCTGGACTTCATCATTCTCACCGACCACGGCTCGCCCAACGAGCCCTCCCTCGCCGCCCAGGGCCGCAAGGACGGCCTCCTCGTTCTCGCCGGCACGGAAATCTCCTCGAGCCGGGGGCATCTCGTCGCCCTGGCCTTCGAGCCGCCGCCGCGGCCTTTCGCCCAGAACGCCGCCCTCGCCGCCCGGGAAGTCCGGGCCCTCGGGGGGTTCACGATCATCGCCCATCCTTTCTCGAAAACGCGATGGTCCTGGGGCGGGGAAGACGTCTACAACGGCCTCGAGATCATGGACTCCGACAGCATGCTGAGGCGGCACTGGCCGAGAGCGCTTATCCGGCTTCCCCTTCTTTTCTTCAAACACGAAGCCGTCTTCCTCAAGATCGTCGCCCGGCCCGAGGATCAAATCCGGATGTGGGACAGGATGCTCGAGGAGGGAATGGCCCTCGGCTTCTTCAGCGTCGACGCCCACTGGCTCTACCGGCCCGCTTTCGCCCTCTTTCGCCTCCACGTCCTCCTCGAAGAATCCCCGGCGGCCGATTTCGCGGCCGCCCGAACCCAGATATTCGAAGCCCTGCGCCACGGCCGGTTCTTCAGCGCCGTCGACGCGGCCGCCGACCCGGCCGGGTTCCGGTTCTGGCTCGACGGGCAAACGCTCCGCGTCCGGGCCCCCTATTCCTTCGCCCACGAAGCGCGGCTCATCCACGGCGGCCGGGCCGTCGCCGTGTCGATGGAAAGCGAGTTCGCCCATCCCGCCGCCGGGCCCGGGGCTTACCGGGTCGAGGTCTACCTCCGCGAGCGCTCTCCCCTCGACGGCGATGTTCCCTGGATCATCTCCAATCCGGTCATCGTCCCGGCCGGCGGAAAGGAAAGCCGATGAATCCCATCACCCTGAATATCAAGCGGGCCGAAAGAGCCGTCCGGGCCTTCAAGGGCAAGAGGCTCCTCGTCCTCGGCGACGTCATGCTCGACAAGTACATCTGGGGCAGCGTCTCGCGGATCTCGCCCGAAGCGCCCGTCCCGGTCGTCGAGGTCCGGAAAAGCACGTCGGCCTTGGGCGGGGCGGGAAACGTCCACCAGAACCTGGCCGCCCTGGGCGCCAAGCCTTTCCTCGTCGGGGTCGTCGGCGACGACCCCGAAGGGGCTTGGGTCAAGAGCCATCTCGCCGAAAGCCGCGGCATCGTCGTCGACCCCGAGCGGCCGACGACGGTCAAGACGCGGATCATCGCCCATCACCAGCAGGTCGTCCGGGTCGACCAGGAGAAAAAGCAAACCTTCTCTCCCGAGACGGAGGCCAAGATCGCCCGGATCATCAAGCGGGAAAAGCTCGACGGGATCGTCATCTCGGACTATAACAAGGGCGTCGTCACCAAGTCCCTCATGGAGACGGCCCTGCCCCATGCCCGGGCCAAGGGCCTCCCCGTCTTCGTCGACCCCAAGGTCGAAAATTTCGCCCTCTACACGCCGGTGACCTTCCTCTCCCCCAACCATCACGAGGCCGAGCGGATCGTCCACCATCCCTGCCGGACCGAAAGAGAGGTCGAGCAGGCGGGCCGGGAGGTCATGGATTGGATCGAGACCCTCTATCTCATCATCAAGCGGGGCGAGCAGGGGATGTCGATCTTCGAGCGGGGAAAGAAGCCCGTCCACATCCCGACGATCGCCCGGGAAGTCTTCGACGTCACGGGGGCGGGCGACACGGTCATCGCCGCGGCCGCCCTGGCCGTCCTGGCCGGGCTGACGATCCGGGAGGCGGCCGTCCTGGCCAACGCCGCGGCCGGGGTCGTCGTCGGCAAGCTCGGCACGGCCGTCTGCTCCCCCGAAGAGCTCCTCGCCGCCCTCGAAGGCATAATTTGATATAATACCGCCCTCAAAATGTGCGGCGTCATCGGCATCTGGTCGAACGGCCCGGTCTTCCGCGACCTCTACCAGGGCCTCCTGGCCATCCAGCACCGGGGCCAGGACGCGGCCGGGATCATCACCTATGACGGCCGTTTCCACACCAAGAAGGGCAACGGCCTCGTCCGCGACATTTTCACCGCCGAGCACGCCGAGCGCCTCCGCGGTCCGATCGGGATCGGACACACCCGCTACCCGACGATCGGCGGCGGCCGGGGCGAGGACGCCCAGCCGTTCCAGCTCAACGCCCCCTTCGGGATCATCATGGCCCACAACGGCAACGTCGTGAACTATGCCGAGCTCAAGCGGATCCTCTGCGAAAAGCACCACCGCCTCCTCAACTCGGACAACGACCTCGAGGCGATCCTCAACGTCTTCGCCCAGGAGATCGAGGCCCAGAATCTCCGGACCGTCCGGCCGGCGAACGTCTTCAAGGCCGTCGAGGGCGTCTTCAAGAAGGTCGCCGGGAGTTACTCGGTTGTCGCCTATATCGCCGATCATGGCCTTCTCGCCTTCCGCGACCCTTTCGGCATCAAGCCCCTGTCCTGGGGGGTCCGGCGCGACGGGATCATCCCCTCCTACGCCATGGCCAGCGAGAGCGTCTCGCTGAACCTCATGAATTTCGGCGAGGTCAAGGACGTCCCGCCCGGGGCGGCGATCTTCATCGACCGGAACCGGAAGGTCCACCTCGGGCAGATCGCCCGCAGGCCGCGCCACTCGCCCTGCCTCTTCGAGTGGGTCTATTTCGCCCGCCCCGACTCGATGATCGACGGGGTCAACGTTTACCGCTGCCGGGTCAACCTCGGCCGGCTCCTGGCCGGGGAAATCCGCAAAGAGAACCTGCCCATCGACGTCGTCGTCCCCGTTCCCGACTCGGCCCGCGACGCGGCCATCGAAATCGCCCGGGAGCTCGACCTCAAATACCGCGAGGCTCTCGTCAAGAACCGCTACATCGGCCGGACGTTCATCATGCCGTCCGAAAGCGCCCGAAAGACATCGGTCAGCCTCAAGCTGAACCCGATCGCCGACGAGTTCAAGAGCAAGAACGTCCTCCTCGTCGACGACAGCATCGTCCGGGGAAACACCTCGCGGGCGATCGTCGAGATGGTCCGGGAGTGCGGAGCGAAGCACGTCTACGTGGCCGTCTACTCGCCTCCCCTCCGCAATCCCTGCGTCTACGGAATCGACATGCAGACCCGGACGGAGTTCGTCGCCCGCAACCGCGACGCCGAGGCCGTGGCCAAGAGGATCGGGGCCGACAAGGTCATCTACCAAACCCTCGACAACCTCAAGAAGGCCGTCCGGATGGAGAACCCGGTCCTCCGGAACTTCTGCGGCGCCTGCTTCGACGGGAAGTACGTCACCGGCGACGTCACGGAAGAAATGCTGAGGAAAATCGAGGAAGAGCGGAAGCACATCCAGCACGAGCAGCTCGAGCTGAACATATGAGGGGGACACAGGCCCATCTTTTCCGGAAAACGCATGTGTCCCCCATCTTCGGGACGGGGACACAGGCCCATCTTTTCCGGAAAAGGCATGTGTCCCCCATCTTCGGGACGGGGACACAGGCCCATCTTTTCCGGAAAAGGCATGTGTCCCCCATCTTTTAGGAGAGGCTAAATGAACGTCCTGATCACCGGCATCACTGGCTTCGCCGGCAGTCATCTCGCCGATTATCTTCTGGCCCATCAGCCCGGCGTCCGCGTCCACGGCCTCGTCCGCTGGCGGAGCCG
>Ga0208047_1000055_pt1 | contig 39483 bp, 30 predicted proteins | sample Kivu_220m_FD_184162 | JGI IMG/M metagenome (GOLD analysis project Ga0208047, IMG submission 184162) | Freshwater microbial communities from Lake Kivu, Western Province, Rwanda to study Microbial Dark Matter (Phase II) - Kivu_220m (SPAdes)... | ecosystem: Environmental > Aquatic > Freshwater >...
AAAAAGCGATAAGATCTATAACAGGAAGAAGCTTGAAAGTCGTAAGGCAATATATTAATTTGTATTATGAGTTCACTCGCTAATAACCATAAAAATATATGGACGACAAATGTCGTAATAGTAAATAGTATATAATAAACATTATAAATTAATAACAAAAAAAATGAGAACAAGAATAGTCCTTTCATTTTTAATCCTGTTGTTTGTTTCTGCAGGATTAGTATCCGCACAACAGAGCGGAATTAAGGTAAAAGTTCTTTCTTCGGAAGGAAACAGCACCAAAATAGAATACCAGTTTTTAGGTTACGAACAAAGCGAAGTAAAAATCAACGGAGCAACCTATTTAAATCTTTCGGCTCCGGACATGATAGTCCTTATGGAAAAAGGATATCCTCAATTACCTACTTACAGAGGCAGTATAATAATTCCTGACTTAGCAGGTATGAACTATCGCATCCTCTCATCCGAATATTACGAGGTGCAGACCGGACCGATAATGCCGTCAAAAGGTCATTTTACAAGAGATATTGACCCTGAGACAGTTCCTTATACGTTTAGTAATTTTTATAATACAGATACATATTATCCTACCCAGAATATATTGCTCGATGTGCCCTATATAGTTCGTGATTTAAGAGGAATGACAGTACAATTTAACCCGATGCAATACAACCATATTAAGAGCACTCTTAAAATTTGCAAAAAAATGGTTATTGAAGTCTATGCTGATCCAGGTACTGGCGTAATAAATCCTTTTAAAAGAACAAGAGGTCTTACTGCGGTAGATTATGAATTTGCCAGTATATACAGGTCATTATTTTTAAATTACGGAGTCGGTTCAACAAGGTTTGATTCTATTCCTGAACCGGGCAGAATGCTTATAATCTACGCTTCACAATATGCAACAACAATAGTTCCCTTAGTACAGTGGAAACAATCCAGAGGTTTGACTGTATTAACAGCAGAATATCCGACACAAACCGGTACGGGTAATACAGCTGTTAAAACATACATACAAAATCTTTACAATCAAACCGAGAAAATTACATATATAATTTTAGTTGGTGAATCAGACCAGATTCCGACACTCAATGGTGTTTATGAATCAGCACCGTCTGACCCTTGCTATGTTAAGTTGGCAGGTACTGATGCATATCCTGATGCCTTTATATCGAGAATATCCTGCCCTAATCCGGCAAATGCTGCTTATGTGATAGAAAAGTTGATAAGAATGGAAAGAGACGTAACTCCAGGTGCTCCTTGGTACAATAAAGCTACAGGAGTTGCCGGACCAGATAATGGCGGAACGCCTTCGTATACGGATTCAATCAGAATGAATTGGGTAAGAGATACATTATTATTGGGCGGATTCACACATGTCGATAAGGTAAACGGTCCAATTGCTACCGCTCAGACATTAATAAATGTTCTAAATGATGGAAGATTTGTTTTGAATTATATTGGACACGGCTCGGGGACTTCGTGGAGCAATACCGGTTTTAATGTTTCCAATGCCTATCAGTTAGCTAACGGCTGGATGAATCCGTTTTTAGTTGACGTTGCCTGCTTAAACGGAAATTTCACACTATCGGAATGTCTTGCAGAAGCTCTCTTAAGAGCAGGAGATACAGCCAACCCAAAAGGATGCTCTTCAATATATGCATCTTCAACTAATGCGAGTTGGGTACCTCCCTGCGATATGCAGATGTACGCAATGAGATTAATGGCTCATCAATGGAGAAAAACTGCGGGAGCAATGTCGTTCTTCGGCGTTATGAAAGCAATGGATATGTGGGGCGGTAGTTCGGGCGAAGGTTTGAAACTTATGGAACAATACAATATCTTCGGAGATTGCTCACTTCTGTTAACCAGAGGAGTACCTCTCGGACCCGCAATTTCACACGCAAAGTTACCTAATACAGAAAATCTTAACGGTCCTTATGTAGTAAACTGCGTTATTACCCCTGCAACAGCACCATTAGTTCTTGGTGAAACAAAATTATTGTGGTCAAGAAATAATACCGTTATTACTGACAGTATTGTAATGACTAATTCTTCCGGTAACAACTGGACAGCAAACATTCCGGGAAACGGAACAGCGGCAATATACAGATATTATATTAAAACACTTGATACGGCAGGTAGAACCGGAAAACTTCCGGGTACTGCTCCCACAGAATTATTCTCATTCTATGCTGCTACTGATACAACATCACCTGTTCTTACACATACACCTTTACAAAATACGCCAAAGACCCTCTGGCCTGCAACGGTAACGGCATCTGCAACTGATAATATAGGAATTGACAGTGTGTGGGTAAACTGGTATATAAACAATACAAGTACTGGAATAAGAACATTCAGACTAAATAACACAACCGGAAATAACTATTCAGCATTGTTCAATTCCGTACCACCTGACGTTAACTTTAATGACTCCATATTCTATAGAATCGTTGCACAGGATGCCGGTTCTTTACACAAAAAAGACTCAACGCAATTATACAGTTTCAAAATTATAAATCAGGTCACGGTAAACATCGGAAATGGAACAACTGCAGTGGGCTGGCCATTCTATACATTCTATATGGATTCCAGAACACAGATGCTATACCTCGCTTCAGAAATAACCGCACAGGGCGGAGCAGCCGGATTTATACCAAGAATTGGTTTTAATGTGGCTACAGTAGCTTCCCAAACTATGAACGGATTCTACATAAAAATGCAGAACACAACATCCTCAACAGTAAGTACATGGATAAACACAGGCTGGACAGTCTGTTACAACGGAGCCTACACGGTTCCGGGTACCGGTTGGCAATACGTTGACCTTAATCTGCCGTTCTACTGGGATGGAACAAGTAATTTGTTAATCGAAATTTGTTTCAATAACAGCAGTTATACATCAAATACAACTGTATATGCAACTGCTTCGTCGGGACGGAATATTCATTACCATTCTGATTTATCTACGGGCGATGGATGTGCAATAGCAACTACTCCGGGTTCAACATATACTGCATTACCAAATATTTCAATCGTAATGAATCCAGGTCCCAATAATATTACAGGTGACCCGAGAGAATTACCGACAACCTATTCGCTGTCACAAAATTATCCAAATCCGTTTAATCCAGTAACAAAAATAAACTTCGCTATTCCTAAGCAGTCCTTTGTTACAATCAAAGTCTTTGATATACTCGGAAGAGAAGTAAAGACTCTAATTAATGAAAATAAGTCTGCAGGTAATTACATAGTCGAATTTAATGCCTCTACACTTGCAAGCGGCGTCTATTACTACAGAATTGAAGCCGGTGATTTTAGAGACGTTAAGAAAATGATACTTATCAAATAGTAAATAATAAATTAGTAAATATCAGACTTTAAAAGACCGCCATTTCATAAAAACAGGAATGGCGTCTTTTTTAATCTCTTATAATCTTAACTTCTTTGAGAAAATGTTATCAAAATTTAATTTTTCTCTTGACTTTTGTTCTAATCACTGACCTGACTTTCAGTTAACTGACTGTCGACCTGACTTTCAATTGACTTTTTAAAAATTCAGCCCACGGTTTTAACAATGGGTATAGGTTAATTAAAAGATCTGACCTGACTTTCAGTTAACCGTTTTAACGGTTTTTAATCTTTAAGCCTCCCTGACTTTCGTTTTGGAAACGAAAGGTTTTGTCGTCTTGAAATTAACTGACTTAAATTCAGTGATAATCAGCGTTCAAAAAAGTAACTTGTAACTTATAACATATTTTGAGCAAAATTTTAAAAAATATAATCGGTATAATAATTTTTCTGATTATTGTTTTTATAACTTTATTTATTCTTTTTAAACACCTCACAACAAAATCGTTTTATGAAGAAACCGGCAGAACGGAAGTAGAAGGACTGCGTGAAAAAACGGAAATATTTAAAGATAATTTTGGAGTTCCGCACATTGTAGCAGGTAATGAAAATGATATTTATTTTGCTCTTGGATACATACACGCACAGGACAGAATGTGGCAAATGGATATTTCCAGAAGAGTGGCAGAGGGAAAACTCTCTGAGATTTTCGGGTATGAAGTTATTGAATACGATAAACTTTTCAGAACTATCGGCATAAATAAAATATCTGAAAAATTATACACTGAATTATCTCCGAAAAGCAAAGAAATACTTGAGCAATACACAAACGGTATAAATGCATTTTTAAATAAAAGAATAAAACAACTCCCTCTGGAATTCGATGTTCTTGATTACAAACCGGAAAAATGGAAACCCGAACACAGCATAATGGTGATGAGGTTAGTAGGCTGGGAATTAACAATCTCATGGTATACTGATTTTGTTTTCGGAAAAATTGCAGAGAGGTTCGGTCCGGAAATGGCTGTGGATTTTTTCCCTTCATATCCTGCAAACGGACCCTTCATTGTAAAACCAAAAAAAACAACATCAAAGATAAGCTTCGATACTAATTCGACAATAAACCAACCGGCTCATCAACTGTTAAAAGAATATAGTAATCATATTTATAATGAATCTTTTCCGATTCAAAAGAAACATACAACTTTATATGATCACATTAATTCTTATGCAACTCCATATAATAACTTAACATCTTTATTAGAAAGTTTTGTAGATAAATGTTTAAGCTACAACAGATTCATTGGTAAAGATTGCTTATCGTACTCATCCGGCAGTAATTCATGGGTAATAAGCGGAAAGAAGAGCGAAACTGAAAAACCAATTCTTGCAAATGACCCGCACCTGTTACTTAGTATACCATCCCGCTGGTATGAAGTTCATTTAAACAGAAAAGATATTCACAAAAACATTTCGGGATTCACAATACCCGGTACGCCGGGAATTGCGGTCGGGTGTAACGATAATATATCATGGGGAATTACAAATCTTATGAATGACGACCTTGATTTTTATCTGCTCGAAAGAGATACAATTGTAAAGACAAATTATATTTATCAAAATAAAATCCAGCGCCCGGACAGCACTCCCGAATTAATCAAAGTTAAAGACATAAAAGAAGAAGTTGAATTTACGGTGTGGAACACAGAACTTGGACCTATAGTATCAGAACTTGAGAAAACCGGTTTTTCAAATGAAAGCAGATTAGATCCGGGAGAAAAATATTATCTGGCTTTAAAGTGGACAGGGGAAGAATTCAGCGATGAAATACTGGCTTTCTACGAGATAAATAATGCAAAAAACTGGAATGAATTCAGAAGCGGATTAAAACATCTTGGACTTCCGGCATTAAATTTTATTTATGCAGACAATCAGGGTAACATAGGATACCAATGCGCCGGAAAGATACCTGTCAGAAAATCAAATTTCGCATATATCCCGCAAACCACAGAAAACGAATGGGTCTCATATATGAAATTTGAAGAGCTGCCTGCATCTTTCAATCCTGAAGAAAATTACATAATAACTGCAAATAATCCTCCGACTAAAGAGTTTTCCGATAACCGAACCGGCTCTAAAAATTATATCTCCATTTTATTTGAACCGCCGTACCGTGCCGAGAGAATAGATTCACTTTTAAGTACGAGAAATTTTATTTCGGTTAATGATTTTAAACTTATTCAGACAGACATTGTCAGTCTTCAGGCAAAAGAATTTTGCAGCTATCTTTTTGAAGCATTTTCAGACTCTAATTATAAATCAGAGGATACACGATATGTAAATATACTGAAAAGATGGGATTATAAATTCAACACTTCCTCACCTGCTCCGCTCTTATTTGCTCAATTTGAAATAGAACTATACAAAACACTCTTTGAAGAAAAATTAGGCACAGAGCTTTTCAAAAATTATATAATGATAAAAAATGTGCCTGTACGAACCGCATCCAGAATATTATCGGAAAACACATCATGGTTGCTCGATATAGACACAAATAAAAGTAAAATTGAAAACAGAAATCAAATACTCGTAAAAAGTTTTAAAAATGCAGTAACTAAAATAAAAGAAACATTAAAAACAGAAGATTACAATAAGTGGACTTGGGGAGAGCTGCACAAAATAACTATGAACCATCCTCTCGGAGTCGTAACCGCTCTTGCTCCTATACTAAACATAGGACCTTATGAAATAAGCGGTTCGGGCACAACTGTTTCCAATGCAGAATACAGTTTACAAAGAGCTTTCGAAAATCAAAATTACAGTGTGTTTGTCGGAACTTCCATGCGAATGATTGCAGATATGTCAAATACAGGCAACACATTTACAATATTACCGCCGGGACAGTCAGGACAGCCAGAACACCCGAATTACAGCGATCAGATGAGGTTATGGTTGAACGGAGAATATAAAATAACATATACGGGAAATGATTTCTTAAAGTATGCGACATATAAGCATTTAATTCTTGATCCTAAAACAGGTTACAGAAACGAGTAAACGTAGCTGAAATAATGAAGTAATCAAGATAATAATGAAATTTTAAAATAATATAGTTTTTGGAGAAAAAGGATAAATATGAAAAATACAGACCCAAAAAATTCCTCGGGCAAAATTTCCTCTGCGATGACAATATTGCAAAAAAAATCATAAAATATCTTGACGTAAAAAAGGAAGATGTTATAATAGAGATAGGGGCAGGATATGGAGCTCTCACAAAACATCTGGTCAAAACGGAAAAAACAAGATATATTGCCGTTGACATAGATAAAAAAATCATAGACATACTTTCTGAAAAGTATAATCAATATACGGAAAAAGATATAATATTGATTTGCAAAGATTTTCTCGATTTCGACTTAAGAAAAGATATATCCGGCTTTTCAATATCACATAAAAATCCGATTAAAATTGTTGGTAATATTCCTTACAATATTACCTCGGAAATATTATTTAAATTATTCTCCTGGAAAGATGTAACAGAAAAGGCTGTTCTAATGATGCAAAAGGAAGTTTCGATGCGCCTGACGGCAAAGCCAAATACAAAAAGTTACGGAATACTATCCGTACAAACACAGATTAATTGCATTCCCGGGATTTTATTTAACGTTCCCCCGGAGGCTTTTTTTCCAAAACCAAAAGTAAATTCTTCGGTAATTGAACTTGATTTCAGGCGTAACAAATTTTCAGAAAAAACTCAAAAAATACCCGATTACAATATCCTTACAAAGATTATAAGGGAAAGTTTCGCAAAAAGAAGAAAAACAATGAGAAATTCTTTGAAAGATTTTTTAAATGAATATGGAATTAATACCTCGGAAATTGATTTTGATTTTTCAAGAAGACCGGAGAGCGTTTCAGTTGATGAGTTTATCAAATTGGCAAAAGATATAATCCCGCGACAAAAATCATGAAACTATAGAGCCTTTGTGCTAATAAACTGAAAAACCAGCACGTAATTTGGATAGAATCAAGAAAATATTATATAATTCTGGAGAATTTATCGAACTTAATAATTTTCTGAATAATCTGTCGTTACTTCCCGATATTCCTTCGGAGCTAAACAAACAAGTATCCGAAATAAAAAAATTATTTATAAACGGTGTATCCGGTTCGTTAATATCTTTTATCATAGATTTTGCATATGTAAAAAATAAAAACAGAATCATTTTTATTTCTTATGACATTGATAAAATAATTAAAATTAAGGAAGATCTTGATTTAATAAGTGACTGTGAAAATATTTCGATTTTTTCGAAAGAAAAAAAAATAGACAGTGCTCAAACAAGTAAATCGCTTTCAAATATTTCTCAAAAAAATAATTTTATAGTCCTTCTTGATAATGAATCTTTTAAAAAGGATATTATCCGTTTCGAAGAGTTTAATAAATCGTTTATTATTTTAAAAAAGAACAGCTTTTATGAATTCGAACTTTTAAAAACAAAACTTCACGAATATAATTATAACAAAAATGACTTTGTTGAACAACCGGGTGATTACTCTGTCAGAGGAGGGATAATCGATATTTATCCGGAAAATTTTGAATTACCCGTAAGAATAGAGTATTACGGAAATACAATAGAATCCATTAGAGAATTCGACTTGCGTACACAGCGTTCAATCAGGGAAATTGATGAAATACAAATTGTAATACAATCACCGGCAGAACAATATAATAATTGGGAAAAAACGGGTTTCGGTTCAATTAGAACCGGTGGTTCAATAATTGATTATATTTCAAGAGACTGTCTTGTTTTTATAGACGAATATGAAATCCTCAAATCGGAAAATCAACAAATCTACCAGCATTTAATTAACAATAATAATATTATACTAACCGGAGTAGCCAGACATTCGGATAAGAATACAAAAAGCATAGACTTTAAATCAAAACCACAGCCCGATTTTTATTCAAGTACAAAAAATCTTGTTTCCAATGTATCGGAATATATCAAAAAAAATTATAATGTATTTTTACTTTGTTCCGATGAATATCAGGTTGACAGATTAATGTTTTTAATTGAAGAAACTTCGTTAACAGACATTGGCGTTCAAGGTTCGGAAACTAGCGACGAAAAAAAGGGACTCGAATTAACTAATAGTAACAATTTACATTTTATACCGGAATCCATACACAACGGATTTATATTTCCGGAGTCAACTCACAGTAAAACAGAAAACAAAGATGAAAAAGGGATAATAGTATATACGGAACATCAGATATTCGGAAGATTTTTTCGTCAATACAGGCACAAGAAAAGAAAGTTCGTCGGAATTCTGTTCGATGACTTAAAGCAGTTAAGAACCGGAGATTTTATTGTACACCGAGACTTCGGAATAGGTATGTATTACGGACTGAAAAAAATAAAAACTATAAACGGAGAGCAGGAAGTAATAAAGCTCTTATATGGAAATGGCGACATACTCTTTTTAAATCTTAACTATGTTAATCTTATTAAAAAATACTCCGCACAGGAGGGACAAATTCCGAAATTGAACCGTCTCGGCGGAAACGAATGGGAAAAATTAAGACAAAAAACAAAAAACAAAGTTAAAGACATTGCAAGAGACTTAATATTATTATATGCTAAACGTAAATCACAGGCAGGATATCGTTTTTCAGCCGATAGTATATGGCAAAAAGAACTCGAAGCAAATTTTATATATGAAGATACGCCCGATCAGATTACGGCTACGTTGGAAACAAAACAGGATATGGAATCGGAAAATCCAATGGACAGGTTAATTTGCGGTGATGTAGGATTTGGGAAAACAGAGGTTGCTCTCAGGGCTGCATTTAAATCTGTGCTTGACAACCGGCAGGTTGCTTTGCTTGTTCCTACAACAATTCTGGGACTCCAGCATTACAATACATTCAGAGACAGGTTAAGTTCTTTTGCGGTGGAGGCTGAATGCCTCACAAGACTGACAAAACGAAACCGACAAAAAGAAATTTTAAAACGTCTTAAAGAAGGAAAAATTAATATACTTATAGGCACACATCGTATATTATCAAATGACGTAAAATTTAAAGACATTGGTTTATTAATCATTGACGAAGAACAAAGATTCGGAGTAAAAGCAAAAGAAAAATTACGTTCATTAAAAACTAATATTGATACATTAACTTTAACTGCAACTCCTATACCCCGAACCCTTAATTTTTCACTTCTCGGAGCAAGGGACCTGTCAATCATTAATACTCCTCCGAAAAACAGGAAGCCGATAATAACAGAAATAATAAAACTCGACTGGACTTTGCTTGGTGATATAGTAAGAAGAGAGCTTGACAGAAAAGGACAGGTATATTTCGTAAACGACAAAATAGACAAACTCGAAAGATTAGCGGAAAAACTTAAACAGAATATCCCCTCAGCAAAGATAGGAATTGCACACGGTCAAATGAACGGAAGAGAACTGGAAAACATTATTATCGATTTTATCGAGAAAAAATTTAATGTGCTTGTCTGCACCAAAATTATCGAATCCGGACTTGATATTCCGAACGTTAACACAATAATAATTAACAATGCAAATATGTTCGGTTTGGCAGAGTTATACCAGTTGCGCGGCAGAGTCGGAAGAGCCGATATACAGGCATACGCATATTTTATATCTCCACCTTCAGACAGATTAACAAAAACTGCTATCCGGCGTCTGCAGGCAATAGAAGAATATACCGAACTTGGTTCGGGTTTTAATCTTGCTATGCGGGATATGGAAATACGCGGTGTCGGTAATCTTCTTGGAAAAGAGCAAAGCGGTTTCGTACAACAAATAGGATTCGAAACATATATAGATATAATAGAAGAAGCAGTGGGAGAATTAAAAGAACAGGAATTTAGTGAACTTTTTAAAGAAAAAGAAAAAACTGTCAAACAAAAACTATCCGAAAAAGATTATGCAGTAATAGAAAATGATTTAAACGCTATAATACCGGATGACTATATAGAAAACGATACTGAGAGATTTAACATATACAAAAGACTTTATGAGGCAAAGGATACCGACGAATTAGAGACTATAAGAGAAGAGCTTAGAGACAGATTCGGTGACTTTCTTGACGATGTGGAAAACTTATTCAGAATAGTTGAATTAAAAATTAAAGCAACCGAAACCGGACTTGAAAAAATTACATTTAATAAAAAGATACTGACCTTATATTTTCCAACGGAAAAGTATATTGAAAAACAAGACTTATCGGTAAAAGATAAATACAAAACTGAGTTTTTTGACAGGTTTACAAACAAAATCTCAACAGCAAGAAAAGGAAAATTTCTTATCAGGAATAATAAGGAAAAACTAATAATTGATATTGAACTGGAAGACATAGATGATACAAAAAGATTGGATGAAGCATTTTATATTGTTATGTAAAAATAAATATTTAATACCTTAGCTGATTGGTTTTTGTTTCTTAATTATGAATCAGTTTCCAGATTGTTATTGTAATTTTTTTCTAACTCAATTATTTTTAATAAAAAACCATGAAAATAATATACGAAGAAGAAATCCGTAACGAAACGGTAATGAATGCAGCCAAAGAAATTATGACTGCTGCAAGAACAGCCCCAAAAGGACGGGGTTTCGATAATCTGGTAATTGCCCTGATTGGTAAAGAGGAAATAAAAGAAATTTCGGATAAAATTAAGCAGATGTCAAAAGAGAAAAATATTCCTGCATTTTTTCTCCGGGATGCCGAAAATATTTTGAAAGCTGAAGCAATGATTTTAATCGGAACAAAAATAAAACCTCTGTATCTTAACCCCTGTGGTATGTGCGGCTTTATAACATGTGAAGAAAAAGACAAGAATCCCGATATCCCCTGTGTGTTCAATACAGGTGACCTTGGAATTGCAATAGGTTCGGCTGTAAGTAAAGCAATGGATTTAAGAATAGATAATAGAATTATGTATACAGTCGGTCAAGCGGTTCTGGAAATGAAATTACTCGGAGAAGAAGTAAAAATTGCCTATGGAATACCTCTTTCTGTAAGCTCTAAAAACCCGTTCTTTGACAGGAAATAAACTATAATCAAAACAAGAACAGATATGTCTGATTGGTATGAAAAATGGTTCAGTTCAAAATTTTATCTGAAGCTTTATGCACACAGAGACGAGCAGGACGCAAAATTTATTATTGATTTAATTCTGAGAACCACAAAAAAACCGACGAACCTTAAAGTACTCGACGTCTGCTGCGGAGCGGGACGCCACTCACTCGAACTTGCAAAAAGAGGATATGATGTAACGGGAATTGACCTGTCTGAATATTTAATTGAAACCGCGGACAAAAACCTCAAACAGATAAAAGATAAAAATATCAAGATTAAATACTTGATAAGAGATATGAGGTGTTTTGATTTTAAAAAACAATTTGATATGGCAATTAATATCTTTACAAGCTTCGGATATTTTGACAACGATAAGGAAAATTTTGTACTTTTCAGAAACGTCTGTAAATCTTTAAAAAAAGGAGGTATATTTATATTCGATTTTCTCAACTCTGATTATATTAAAAAAAACCTTGTGCGCAAATCCGTACAAAAGTCAGGTAATTTATCTATCACACAAAGAAGAAAAATATGCGGTAATTCAATATTAAAAGATATAGAAATAAGTTATTCCCCGACTTACAAAAACAACAATGCAAAATTGAATAAGAAATATAATTATACTGAAATTATCAAATTATATTCTGATATTATACTAACAAAAGTCATAGCTGAACATGGTTTTGTTGTCAGGAAAAAATTCGGCGACTATCACGGCAATATATTCGATAGGAATAAATCAAAAAGGTTTATCGTTTTTGCTGAAAAAGTTTAACATATTATTAATTTTATTTTTATTGATATTTCAAAGTTGCGGTTTAAGAGACGATGAAGATCCGGTAACTGCAAGAACGACTTTTATTCCACCCACAACTCCTGATCTTGTTGTTTTCAATCTGAAATCAAGTATAATAGAGAAAGATCTAAATAATTTTATGAAATGTCTGATTGATACAGCTTTTAATCCAAGAAAATACACATACAGCGCCGATGTTGTATCCCAGAGTCAATATCCGATTTTCAGATTCTGGGCAATTGGAAATGAATATTCTTATTACAGAAACTTGCTTACGGTCACAAATCCGCAGACCTATTCTGATGTTATTTTTACCGATGTAACCTGGAACATTGTAGCCGACACAGCAATATTTGACGCGAAATATGAACTGCTGTTCGAGCATAACAAAACCGGAGCACCGAAAAGATGTCTTGGGGCACTGAGATTTGTTATGTCCGTAGACACAAGAAATCTCTGGAGTGTTCATAATTGGTCTGATTTTAAAAATACGTCAACCGATACAACCTGGAGTGTACTTAAAGCAAATTTTGCTAATTGATATTAAAATCATACTTTTGTAACCCTGGCAACAGCGGACAATAGAATTACATAACAAATTACTCAATTATTAGATGAAAATAAAAACAGATGTTTTTATGACTTCGGTAAATAAATGAAATCAGAATTGAGAAGATACAAAGTTTATATTATACCTGTTACACTTACTCTGTTAATATTTTGCCTGCAGTCATGCGAAAATATTTTTTCGCCGAAACTCGACAACTCACCTCCGAGTTCAATTTTAACCGACCAGAAAACTGTCAGCGGGCTGTTTCAAAATTTCATTTATTCATATACCTTCAAAGATACAAATGTATACAGTTATCTTTTAACAGATGATTTTGTTTTTACTTACCGGGATTATGCCTCCGGATTCGACGTTTCATGGGATAAATATACTGATATGAAAACAACAGCGGGTCTATTCTTAAATACACAAAAACTGGAACTAATCTGGAATAATATAATTTATCAGTCCGGCTCCGATTCACTTCAATCAATCAAAAGAAGTTTTAATCTTACAATCACTTTTAATCCGAGCGATATTATAAGACTGAACGGATTTGTTGATATGACACTGGTTAAGTTTTCTGACGGTGTGTGGAAAATCCGAAGATGGAAGGACGAGAGTTTTTAATTAGTTCATTGTTCACTATGGCGGATTAAATCATCGAAGTAATAACGTTCATAGTGTTTTCCCGTTTGTAATATTTTATTGATAAGATGGTCTAATTCTGCATCGGATAATTTATTTCCGATTTTTTTTCTGTATTCTGCTTTTATGTTTTCTTTTGTCGAAAGGAAAACAAGTTCGGGGTCGTTGAATTTATCCCTGCTGAAATCTTTCTTTGCGTAACCGTAAATGTCGCTGTATAATTCGATATAATCTCCGTCAGGGTCGGTGCCAAGTCTGTAAGTTTTATATATTATTCTTACGGGAAATTTTTCTTCCTCTTTCAAATTATATAAAAGAGTTTTTTGACTGTCAAACCAATATGTCAGGTCTTCCGAGCTGACTACTTTTTTAATAATGAACTCTTTCATTTTCTGTATGTTTTTGTTCATGTTCCTGACACAACCATGAGAAAGATTTCTCATCGTTTTTTCCATAAGATATTCTTTATTGGTACCGTGAAAATAACGAAGTGAATTTTCATCATAATGAACGACAAAAAGACCTAGCGGATTTTTAGGACCGGGAGGAGTAACAGCTGATTCAGGCTTTTCAGGGTCTTTCCATGACGGCCAGTTTCTTATTCTGTATGCCTGAAAATTTCCTGTGTATGTTTTACTTGAAGCTGTTCCTACTACGTTTTTCCATGTATCCAGATATATCGTATCTTTTTCGTATATCTGATACAGGTTTGAGCGGAATTCCGGTATGTTTAATTCCCATAATAATTTCACTGTATCTGCAAAGTAATTTTTCGGTGCTTTATATGAAATATTATAAAATTTATTTCCCTCAATTCCTATGTTCTCAATTAATCTTCCTTCAACTATCTCATCCAAAGTTTCGTCGGAAATCAGAGGAAAAATATCGGTAAGATAGCTTCTTATGGAATTATCCGCATCAGATATACTGCTGGTTTCAATCGACAAAGTCGAATACTTGTCGTCAATTGCAATATTATGTGTTGTTTCCGGCTCTGAACTCTGTTCCTGTGTTTGATACGGATTAATTTCCTCTTTTGCAGGCACAGAACTTTCAATCGTGTCTTTTTTTGTATTAAAAGTAAATGCCAGAAATAAAAAGGCAAAGATAGTGAATAATAATACTTGAGATTTGGAAAAAGTCTTCATAAATTGTTCTCCGTGTTTTTTCTGTAATTCCTGTCAAAATTTAGAAAACTAACCTGTCGGTCAGATATTCTGATGTATCAACTCAGGAATCTGAATTTTTTTTCATATAATGTTTAAATATTTGTAAACCTGTAAAGTACAGAAATAGTTTCTTAAAGCTTAATAGTTTTTGTTTATATGCCTGTGTAATTTATAAAAATTACATGGATTATTGAAAATTTACTCTTTCTTAAGATTAGAGTGTTTCCAATAGCTGCTATATTATTTCAGATTTTTTCTATAATTTTTCTTATAACCTTTCTTAACTCCTTATAGGATGTATTTAAATATTTATTTTTTAAAATTACTTTTTCTTCTGCCGTTGTTTCGTCTTTCATCATCTTATCCGCCAGTAATTCACGGGTTATCAACCCTACAGCAGAAAATTTTATGCCTGCATGAACCGATGCAATATTCTCCGGAACAAACGAGTACCCAAGCACGTCGGCACCGGCGTATCTGTAAAAACGAACTTCTGCTTCAGTTTCAGACTCCGGACCTATTATTCCGAAATATACGGATTCATTTATTCTGATTTTTTCTTCCTGAAATATCTTATATGTTTTATTAAACAACTCATTGCAGTATGCATTGCTCATATCAGGAAATCTGATTCCGAGTTCTTCGTCATTCTCTCCTATTAAAGGATTATCACCCATAAAATTTATATGGTCATATATCAGCGCAAGTTCACCGCATTTATAACGTGGATTCAATGTTGCAACTTCATCAATTGATATTATTTTTTTTATTCCTGAAAACTTCAAAACATATATAATATGTGTTATATCTTTCATTGTATATCCTTCATAATAATAAATCCTGCCGCTGATTATAATAATATCTTTGTTGCAGATTCTTGCGAAAATCAATTCAGTTTCCGGTAAGGGTTCAAGTTCGCTGAATAAAGGAGATATTTTTTGCAACTGAATTCTTGAGTATATCTCATAACCGCCGAAAAAGTTATACTTTAATTTTGTGAGGTTATCCGTTATTATTGCAAGAGAAGGCTTGAATTTTTTCGGCATTTGAATAGAAATATTCTTATATGTCTCTTGAATGTTGTTTTTGTATGTACTCATAATTAGTATTTATAAATTTTCAATTATTTTTTTAATTATCAGTGTTAATTTCGGTTCGGCTACTGCTGCAGCTTTTAAAATATTCTCCAGTACTGCTACTTCCAGTGAGTCCGGAAATCCCTCATCGGTTACTATCGAAAGACCCAAACATTCCATCCCAAGGCTGTGAGCAACTATAACTTCCGGTACGGTAGACATTCCGACCACATCCGCACCCATATTTTTAATAAAGCGATATTCTGACCTTGTCTCGAGATTCGGACCGTGTACCGTTGCGTAAACTCCCTTGCGAATTTCAATTTCGTTTTCCTGTGCTATTCGTTCTGCCAGATTTATCAATCTTCGCGAATAATAAGCCGAATCCGTTTTTCCCGACCGGGATGTGGAATTGAAAACATTTCCGATTAAGGGATTTGTAAAATGTAAATTTATATGCGAAGTTATTATCATTAAATCGGATTTTTTAAATTGGGGATTCAAAGCTCCGCATGCATTTGATACAATTAGATACTTAATTCCTAAATCGTTCAGTACTTTGACAGGGTATATAATTCTTGAGTGTGAATACCCTTCGTAAAAATGGAATCTTCCCTGCATTGCAATTATATCTTTCCCTGAAAGTGTTCCGAATATTAATTTACCCTTATGTGATTCAACTGTGGAAACAGGAAAGTTCGGGATATCATTATAATCTATCTCAAAGTTGATATTAATGTCTTTGACCAACCCCCCAAGCCCTGTACCTAAAATTATTCCAATTTTTTGTTCTGACTTTGTTCCTGAAACCGGTTTTTTTATTCTCTTTTCGGAAATTTTCTTTTTAATATATTCTGTCGATATGAAATGGTTAGACTTTGGCACTTGTGTTATATAATCTCAAAATTATCACTGAAAGACTTACCTTTAATTTCAAGATCATCATTATTTTTCCCTGATTTCTTTTCGTCATTTTCTACGTTTACTCCCGATTCAGAGCTCTCCGAGATAAAATCATCCGTAATTTTCTCATCTTCCGTCGGTGTGTTAAAAGTTGTTAGTTCCATTTTGTAAATCTTTCTGTTTTTCAGAAAATCTTCAAGTTCTATCAGTTTTTCATTTAAATAATTTCTTACTTCCTCAATCAGGTTCTCGTTTTTCTCTTTAAGTTCGTTCAATTCTCTCTGCTTCGAAATTATTTCATTATCAATATCTTGTTTTTGCTTTCTCAGGTTTAATTCTGCTTCCTTGGTTATTAATTCAGCTTTCTTCTTAGCATTATTAATAATTTCTTCGGCTAACTCCTGTGATTTTATTATGGCTTTCTGTAGATTTGCCTCGTTTTCTTTATATATTTCTATATCTGCCTGAAGTGACTTAATCTTATCAATAAGATGTTTATTTTCTTTTATCAGTTTATCATAAGCTGAGTCAATCGAGTCAAGCCGTGAATTTACTTCAGAGACATCATATCCCCTTAGGGATTTTTTGAAATTTTTTGAAAACATAATTTTTTCTTTAATATTTATAAATTTTTCCGACCGCCGATGCGTAACGGTCGTTATTAATTAATTGTTTGTTTCCTTTTTTTTCTGATAATTACATTATAAAAATTTCCTGAAAAACAGAATTTATTTAATTTCTCTCTCCGAATATTGCACTTCCGATTCTGAGCATGTTTGCTCCTTCTTCAAGAGCAATGTCATAATCAGAAGTCATTCCCATTGATAAATATTTGAAATCAGTATGAATGGATTTTAACTCCTGAAAAAGATTATTTAACGTCCGAAAATTTTCTCTGATAATATTTTCGTTGTCTGTAAACATTCCTATTGTCATTAAACCTTTAATTCGAATATTTTCAAATAAGCTGATTTCTTTGCATAATTTACCCGTATCCCCGATCTCCACGCCTGATTTCTGGGGTTCCCTGCTCGTATTAACCTGTATTAGCACATTAATGATTTTATCGCGTCCTGTTTCCGTTTTAGTCAACTGTTTTTGTATTTCTGCAGCGAGTTTAACGCTGTCAACGGAATGTATCAGATGAACAATGTCTGTTATATACTTAACTTTGTTTGTTTGTAAGTGTCCGACAAGATGCCATTTTAATTTAACACTGCCTGGGTATGTATCGCGAATATCATTATATTTTTGTATTAATTCCTGTACTTTATTTTCGCCTATGTCATTATGACCAAGTTCGTTAAGGCAAATTATATCAGAAGCAGGAAATGTCTTGCTTATGGCAACAATTGTTATATCGTCAAAATTAATATCAAGAGATAAACATTTGGTTTTAATATTATTTATTAATTTCTCGTAATTTAAACGGATTTCTTTTAATCTGATTTCCTGTATAGACATATTACTTGATAAAAATACTTTTTATTTAATCAATTTTCAATATATTTTTAACTTTAAATTTTCAACTATTTATGGTAATTTTATAATTGTCGTTAATAATTGATTTTGTTAATTTTTTCATTTGGTAGATTTAACAATATTTTTGTACAAATTTAATAAAAACATAAATGCTAAAGAAGTTTGGTGAAGATTTAAGACGCATAAGAGAAGAAAAAGAGGTAACCCTGATTGAGGTTTATAATGAAACACGGCTTCACATATCAAATTTCGAGAAAATGGAGGGCGGTGATTTTTCGTTTCAACCCGAAACCTACATCAGAGCTTTCCTGAAACAATATGCAAGAGCAGTTGGCATTGACGAAAACGAAATAATTTACAATTACAATCTTGCAAAAAGCGGAAAATACAGGTCAAAATATGCCCCTGAACCTTCAGTGACCTCACGAGAACAAATCCGCCCTGTTCACCGCAGCGAACGTGAAAAACTCTCCGAACTGCGTGAGACAACACATACTAAACAGGATGCAGCAAAAACAGAACAAAAAGTGACCCCGAAAATTTCCCCCGACCATACAGCTGCAGAAAAACTTGATGTTACAAAAACAAGTTTCAAAAAAGAGCCAGGGGAATCTATAAAGACTAAAAAGATTTCTTCGGATGATTATGACATTGAAAGTGATGAAACAAAACATAAAAAGAAATTCTTCAATTACACTCCGGCATTCTGGAAAAGATTGGGCAGTATAACTATTGGAATTTTAATAATTGTTGCTCTTTATTTTTTATTCAAACCTGCGTTCTTCCCGTCTAAAAAAAGTACACCTATCCCTCCTCAGGAAATTACAGATACTTCGACAAAAACAGAAACTGTTACAGCAGACACCAAAAAGGACTCAGTACAACAAACTCAAACCACTCAGCAAACGGAAACAAAAATCGATTCAGTAATAGTAAAAATTGCCGGAAAAGATAAAGGTTCGGTAAAAATTGTGTATGATACATTGATTAACAATCCGGTTACTAAACGTTTCGAAGCAGGACAGGAACTGATTTTTAAGGCAAAAAATTTCATATTTTTGACAACCGATAATTCCAAAGCTTTTGACCTTTTTATTAATGATAAAAAATTCGAACTAAAGTTCGAAAAACAAAACAATTTAAGGATAGGAAAAGACGGACCCATGCCGGGCGGAAAATTGCCTAAGCCAAAATAAGCTGAGACAATAAAGGGTCGAGAGGTTAAGAGGTAAATAAATGCACAGAAAACACCTGACTTTAGTAAGGATGTATTGAACTAATTTCATATCCCGAAATCAGAACTATAGAATCATCAAATTGGAAGCAGAAAAAAGAATCAAAGAACTAAGGGAAAAGATAAACGATGCGGATTATAAGTACTATGTTCTTGCTGAACCGGATATTGATGACTATAAATACGACCTGATGATGAAAGAGCTTGAAGAGCTCGAAGAAAAATATCCGCAATATAAAACATTTGAATCCCCGACACAACGTGTCTCGGGTGAACCGACAAAAAAGTTTGAAGTCGTCGAACATAAGACACCGATGCTCTCACTCTCCAACTCTTACAACTTCGACGAATTAACCGACTTTGATAGACGAATAAGTTCTTTATTAGAACAGAAGGAATATGAATATGTATGTGAATTAAAGTTTGACGGCGTTGCAGTTTCTTTAATTTATGAAAATGGTAAATTCATCAGGGGGGCTACACGGGGAGACGGAACCAAGGGAGATAATATAACACAAAATCTCAGAACGATAAAATCTTTGCCTCTTTCAGTTAAACCTGACTTTAGTTCGGAAAAAGTACAAAATTTCGAAGTCAGGGGAGAGGTAATAATAAATAAAGAAGATTTCTTAAAAATTAATGAAGAACAGGAAATTAAAGGAGAAAAATTATTTGCAAATGCAAGAAATACCGCGGCGGGTACTCTAAAATTAAAAGACAGTAAAATTGTCGCTGCCAGACCTTTAACACTTTTTACATATTACTTCTCAACAGAAGATTTAAAATTAGATTCTCATTACAAAAATCTTCAATATCTGAAAGAAATGCGGTTTCCTGTCTCAAAATATTGCAAAAAAGTAAAAGATATCGAAGAAGTCAAAAAGTATTGCAATGAAATAGAACTAATAAGAGATGAACTCCCGTACGAGATTGACGGTGTGGTTGTCAAAATCGATTCACTCAGGCAGCAGGATCTGCTCGGAAGCGTCTCAAAATCACCTCGTTGGGCTATAGCATATAAGTTTAAAGCAAAAGAAAAAATTACAAAAATCCTGAATGTTACATGTCAGGTAGGCAGGCTCGGAACAATAACTCCGGTAGCTGAACTTGAACCGGTTTTTCTTTCCGGCTCAAAAATCTCAAGGGCTACACTTCACAATTTCGATGAAATCAGAAGAAAAGATATAAGAACGGGTGATTACGTAAAAATCGAAAAAGGAGGAGAGGTAATTCCAAAGGTTGTCGAAGTTATAAAAGAAAAAAGACCTGACTTTAGTAAAGATAATTCACGGATTTATACACCCCCGGAAAAATGTCCGGTATGTAATACCAAATTGGAAAATCCTGATGATGAAGTCAATTACTATTGCCCGAATTATCTTTGCCCCGCACAGGTCAAGGGAAGAATCGAACATTTTGTTTTCAGAGATGCAATGGAAATTGAAGGGTTAGGTGAAAGTATTATAGAAACTTTTCTCAATAAAGGATATATAAAAGACTTCGCAGATTTGTACGAACTAAAAAAATACAGGAACGAACTTATCGAACTCGAAAGATTCGGCGAAAAAAGCATCAATAATATTTTAACATCAATTGAAAACTCTAAACAAAAACCTTTTGATAAAGTATTATATGCAATCGGAATTAGACATGTTGGAAGCCGTATTGCAAAAATACTTTCGCAGCATTTCGATTCTATCGGTAAATTAGCCTCAGCAACCGAAGATGAAATTTCCAATATATACGAAATAGGTCCGAAGATTGCCCATAGTATTATAAGTTTCTTTAAAGAAGAAAAAAACTTAAAAATAATACAGAAACTTAAACTGGCAGGATTAAACCTATCTGTTGTTTCAACTTTGCAAAAGGAAAAAGTCCCGGACAATTTAAAAATTAAAGGGAAAATATTTGTTCTTACCGGAGCACTCGAAAAATACACCAGGCAAAAGGCAACCGAAATGATTGAAAAATTAGGAGGCCGAGTATCTTCATCAGTCAGCAAAAAAACTAATTATGTACTTGCAGGTTCTGACTCTGGCAGTAAACTGGAAAAAGCAAAAAAACTTTCGATAAGAATAATAAACGAAGAAGAATTCGAAAAATTAATCTCGGGATAAAAATTTCATATACCTTCCAAACATTTATCTGCTTTAGTGAATTATGTCATAGAATCTATCTGTGTCAAGCTTTATAAACTATTAGTTTAACAGACTTTTAACTTGACTAATTCATTTTTTTCTTATTTCTTTGATTGTCCAATAACATTCAAGACAAGATTTCTTAAATTATTCCTTATACTGTCGTCATTTATGTTTCCATCTTCACTAAACACATTCTGTGCAGCTGCAATATACGACTGGTAAGGTATTATATTTCCACCAAGTGCTCTTAAAGTAGGCAGTATCGCAATCTGAGCTCGTATTGTCCCGCCCATTCCTGTCGATGCACCGGTTAAACCGATACTCTTGTTTTTAAAAACCGGAGACTTACTCCTCGATGCCCAGTCAATTGCATTTTTCAATGCACCGGATACAGAATGATTATATTCCGGAACAGCAATTATAAATGCATCGGATTCAAGCAGTTTGTTCTGAAAGTCAATTATGTTTTGCGGTACTCCGGCTGACTCAATATCTTCGTCAAATAACGGCATATTAACCTTTTTTAAGTCTATAATCTCGGCTTTGTTGCCTGTTTCTTCAATTTCTTTCTTGATAAAATTCAGAGCCATTTTATTGTACGAGTTTTTTCTTAAACTGCCCGGTATTAAAATAATTTTCATTTTTCCTCCTTTTAATCTGTTTGTTTACATATTTTTGCTGCTGCAGGTTGTAACTTTTTATTTTATTAAAAAATTCCTTTAAATAACAAACTTAAATGATTAATTTACTATGATATAACCGGTTTATAAATCATTATTCATATTGACCGAAAAACGATTAAATAAATTCAAAAATGTCATATCCAGACGCCAGAAATATTTTACGCTGGTGCTTGAAAATATTCATGATGCGCATAATGTAAGTGCTATATTCCGAACTGCTGAATGCGCCGGAATTGATATGGTTTATCTGGTTTATAATACATCCGAATTTCCAAGGATAAGTAAAACTTCTTCGGCAAGCGCTAACAAATGGATTGAAGTCAAAAGATTCAACAATGTGAAAGATTGTTTTCTTGAATTAAGAAAACAAAAGTACAAAATATATTCGACACACATACCCGAAAATAAAACTTGTATATCATATTCTTTGTATGATATTGATTACACAAAAAAAATTGCTCTGGTGTTTGGAAATGAACACAGCGGTGTTTCGGATGAAGCTATTAATTTTTCTGACAAAAACTTAGTAATTCCGATGTTTGGAATGGTACAATCCTTAAATGTTTCCGTGTCTGCTGCGATTTGTATATATGAGGGTGTCAGACAAAGAATGTTGAAAGGAATGTATGATAAAACTTTTTATACAGGAAAAGAACTTAACGAAAAATTAAAAAAATATTTATCAAAATGAATAAATCACATATCTTCGATTCTATATTTACTTATCTCGGATTTAAAAAGCAAAGAAATTTTTTGCTGATTGCGGGTCCCTGTGTTATTGAAAACAAATCGGTGGCTTTTAAAACCTGTGAACAAATTAAAAAAATTTCGGACAAATACAATCTACCTTTTGTTTTTAAATCATCTTATATAAAAGCTAACAGAACATCGGGAAAATCATTTCGGGGAATTGGAATGGAAAAAGCATTGCAGATTCTGGTTCAGACCAAAAAAGAATTTTCCGTTCCGGTACTTACCGATATACATTCTGAATTTGAAGCGGGAATAGCAGCAGAAGTTGCCGACATTATTCAAATACCGGCTTTTCTTTGCAGGCAAACGGAGCTTCTTGAAGCGGCGGGCGAAACAGGAAAAATTATCAATATCAAGAAAGGACAGTTTATGTCTCCGGAGGATATGAAATATCAGGCGGAAAAGGTTGCTTCAACCGGAAATAATAAAATTCTGTTTACAGAACGAGGAACATTTTTCGGATATAATAATCTCGTTGTTGATATGCGAAGCATTATTATTATGAAAAAATTCGGATACCCCGTAATATTTGACGGAACTCACTCGGTACAAATGCCGTCTGCAAATAAAGGAGTAAGCGGGGGAAAACCTGAATTTATTGAACCTCTATCAAAAGCTGCTGTTTCGGCAGGAGCAGACGGATTGTTCATAGAAACTCATCCGGAACCTATGAAAGCACTGAGCGACGGTTCAAATATGCTTAAACTCGATAAATTCGAACTGCTTATGGATAAAATTGTTAAACTGATTAACTTAAAATTTTAATAATGAAATCTGTCTCCGTAATTAAAAAAGACTTATTCCAAAAAAAATATTACATCTTAATCTTTGCCGTCTCACTCTCGGCTCTTCTGCTTGAATTCACATTGACAAGAGTTTTATCTGTAACCCTCTGGTACCATTTTGCCTTTCTTGTAATCAGTGTTGCAATGCTCGGACTGGGAATAAGCGGGGTTGTACTGGCTCTGTTTAGAAAAATACTGAATACTGAATCTGAAAAAATATTACCTTTTTTATCACTGTTGTACGGAATAAGTATCTTATTATCATTCTGGATGATTAATAAAATCCCGTTTGATCCTTTCAGTCTTTTGTTTGAAAAAATACAAATTCTGTATCTTCCTCTTTATTATACTCTCATCACTTTACCTTTCTTTTTTGCAGGTTTGATAATTTCGTATCTGTTAGCAAAGTTTAAAAATGAAATTCATAAACTGTATTTTTTTGATTTACTCGGAGCAGGAATTTCCTGTTTCTTTTTTACCGTCTTTATACCGTTGTTAGGCGGAAACGGAACGGTTGCAGTTGCATCGGTAATTGCTTTTCTTGTCACAATTTTTTCTGCCAAAAAACTTAGTAAAAACAGAAAAATCGGAATAGTCCGACTCGGCGGATTCGCAATGTTGATTCTGAATATTATAATAATTTTCAACATAGACAGTTCTTTGCCTGTCAATCCTACTCCTAATAAAATCTATGCCAATTACATAAAACAAAATCCAAACCTTAATTTATTCAGCAGATGGAACACAATTTCAAAAATTGACGTAATGAGAGAACAGGAAGATTCTCCCGACGGTTATAATGTACTGCTTGCAGTTATTGACGAGGGCAACGCAACCACAACAATACCAAACGTCAAGTCGTTACCGCCGCAGAATAAACCCGCTGATTTATCAAATCTTGCTTTCATCTCCGAAAATAAACCTGAAAAAGTTTTCATTATAGGTTCCGCTGGCGGAGGAGAAGTTCTTACGGCTCTTCATCACGGCGCTCACAAGGTAAAAGGTGTTGAAATAAACGGGTTAATAAATGATTTAATCAGCGAAAAATTTGCTTACTGGACAGGTCCGCTTATTAAGAATAATAAAGACGTAGAAATTATTACCGATGATGCCAGGTCGGTAATAAGAAGAGATACGCAAAACTACGATGTGATTATTTCTGCACATACAATATCTTCATCGGCAGTATCAAACGGCTCTATGTCTATGGTTGAAAACTATATACTTACAAAAGAAGCCGTAACGGAATATATCAATCACCTGAGTAATAACGGAATATTATACGTTTCAAGACCGGAAACACAGCTGCCTAAATTAACAGCAACTTTAAAAGAAGTACATAAAGATATTTTACCCGTGTCAGAAACAGGCTCTCTAATAACTAATTTCGATAAATGTATAGCCGTATTCAGAAGACCTGTAAATGTATTCGAGACAGAAAAAAGTTTTCTTTCGGGAATTATCTACAAAAAAAGCGGCTTAACAGAAAGCGAAATGAATAATCTATACAATGAAATCGGTTCTCTTGGTCTGGAAATTCTTTATGACCCAATAATAAAACAGGATGGTATTTATAAAGATATAGTTGAGCTTGAAGATATTAATCAAATTATTGCATCCTATCCATACAGCATCAATCCTGCAACGGATAACAAACCTTTCTTCGATGAATCGGTGGGATTTCGCAATATAAGCCTTGAACAAATAAAAGAAATCTTTTCCCAAAATGAAAAAGGAATTCTTGCTCTAAAAGAAAGACCGATTGCCGAAGTCACTTTAATTATCATTTTCATTCAGACTGTAATTATTGCAGGTGTACTGTTGCTGATTCCTTTAAGATTTATAAAAAAAGAAAAAAACTACAGGAAATCTCCTTTAAATATATTATATTTTGCATCAATCGGACTCGGTTACATAATGGTACAAATTGCTTTAATCCAGAAATTTACACTGCTTCTTGGTCAACCGGTTTACACTATGCTTGCGGTTATTTCAACGATGTTAATTGCCTCCGGGCTCGGTAGTATTTCTTCAAAAAAAATTATCGGTGAAAACAAGAGCAGAATATTAATGGTCTTTATGCTTATTGTTTTTCTTGTTGTAATGACGGGTCTGCTAACCCCTGTTCTTTTTAATTCATTTGTGCGTTTTCACATTATCTGGAGAATAATTTTAACCGTCATAATAGTGTTCCCAATCGGATTTTTTATGGGGATGCCTTTTCCAACAGCTTTATCGCTCTATAAAGAAGAGCAAAAACGCCAAATTGCCTATGCTTGGGCTGTTAACGGATTCTTTTCTGTTGCGGGTACGGTATTAACAATGATTCTGGCTATGACAATCGGTTTTAAAGCTGTTTTTATAATTCCGGGAATGCTTTATATTTTTGCTATGTTTATAATATTGAAAAAATATGTTTAAAAACGGAAAATTTTTGAAAAACAGTAACATTTTTTCAAATGTAGGTTTTCCGGATTAGATGACGATTGTTGTAACTTGTAAATTGAAATAGATAACTTTATTTTTGTATATATACACGTTATTTCGATTAATCTCTGCTGTAATTTTACCGATTTATGATTTACCGGAGGTAATCGGATAAAGCAAATAGCAGGTACTGTTGAATCCAGCACAGGGAGTTAAAACTGTGATAATTAAGAAATTAAATTGCGAAAAATATGCCGGAAGAACATTATAGAAAGAAAACTTTAGCAATATGTGTCGGCGGCGGACCCGCACCGGGAATAAACGGTGTTGTCCGTTCTGTAACAATTGAGGCAATAAACTCCGGACTTAACGTTATCGGTGTTTATGACGGATTCGAGTGGCTCGTAAAGGGCGACCATTCGCATGTAAGAGAACTCAGAATTGAAGACGTCTCAAGAATACATTTCAGCGGCGGCAGTCTGCTGCGTACATCCAGAGAAAATCCGGCAGACAAAAAAGAAAAACTCGAAGCGACAATAAAAGCACTTACACAACTTTCAGTTGATTATCTTATAACAATAGGCGGAGACGATACAGCCACAACTGCATACCGGATTGACCAGCTTGCTTCTGGTCAAATTGAAGTTGCCCATGTACCAAAAACAATTGATAACGATTTACCTCTGCCCGGAAATATGCCAACCTTCGGTTATCAGACAGCAAGAGATTTCGGCGTTAAAATTGTTCAGTCTCTTATGGTCGACGCACAGACAACAAAGAGGTGGTATTATGTAGTTTCGATGGGACGGAAAGCAGGTCATCTGGCACTCGGAATAGGTAAAGCTGCAGGAGCAACTCTGACTATTATCGGAGAAGAATTCAGAGATAAAATTATCAGCTTTGAAACTGTATGCGATATACTCGAAGCATCAATAATTAAGAGAATGGCTCAGGGACATCCGTACGGTGTTGCCATTCTTGCTGAAGGCATTATCACAAGAATTGACCAGGAAGAACTCAGAAATCACCCGTTTGTTAATCTTGAAAAAGATTCACACGGAAATATACGATTATCGGAAATCGATATAGGCAGAATAACAAAAGATGAAGTAAGAAGAAGATTTCGCGAGAGAGGAATCAATATTACAATAGTTAATAAAGATATCGGTTACGAGTTAAGATGTGCACGTCCTATACCGTTCGATTGCGAATATACGCAGGACCTTGGTTATGCAGCGGTGAGATATCTCCTTTCGGGAAACAGCGGGGCGATTGTTACGGTTGACAAAGGACATTTAATTCCAATAAAGTTTAAAGATATTATCGGCGAAGACGGTCGAATAGGAACAAGAGAGGTTGACGTGGACTCGGACGGATATCAGGTCGCAAGAAAATATATGATAAGATTAGAGAAGACAGATTTCGAGGAAGTAAAAAATGTTGCTCGCCTTGCTTTAATAGGTAACCTGAAAATTCAGGAATTCGAAGAAAGGTTCAAATACCTGATTGAAGACCCTCCCGTAAAACAAAATAAAGAATAATACTCCTGAAAAAAATTGTTGTAAAAAATTTATGAAATTTCAGGAATAAAAAATAGAACAAATTTCCGTATCTGTTCGGCTGTCAAAATGGTAAATTATTCAATATATTTTTTGGTCAATAAACTCTAATCCCAGACAAATTTAACTATTGTTCCGCTCTCGAATTGGTTTTCCTTTTTATTGTTTACTTTTATTTTACTTAGTTCTTTCAACAATTTAAACTCTATAATATCGTCACTTACGCTTATCACTTCCATCTCTCCTGTTTCCAGCCACCCTGTTGTTTTAATCCCCAGAAAATTCGATTCGAAGTATTTTGACATCGTTCCCTTTATACCGGATACAGGGTATTCCTGAACATTTGTAACCTGAATCTTAACTGTTTTTCCTTTTTTAGAGATTATTTCACCTCTGAGTTCTGTTTTTAATGTATCGGTATTTTGTGAATACTCTTTATATACTTTATCCGGGTAACCGCTCGCTGTATATAAAAGGAAAAAAATTACTGCTATAAGCATCTGCTTCATTATTGATGCTCCTTATTTAATTAATATCATTGATTTTGTTTCGGAAAAATCTCCCGATTTTAAAGTATAAAAATACGTTCCGCTTGCAAGTCCGCTCCCGTTAAATTCCGCATTATAATATCCTGCTTTTACATACTCGTTTAAATATGTCGAAATAAGTTTCCCGGTTATGTCGTAAATTTTCAAACTTGCATACCCGTCTTTTGCGATTGCAAATTTAATGTTTGTAATCGGATTAAACGGATTAGGATAATTTTGCATTAACTCGTACTTCAACGGTGTTTCCTGCGGCTCGTATATCCCTGTTAATGTTACACCCGTTTCCATTGACTGCTGAACCTCGGCACGGTATAACGGTGATGTTTCCTTGTAAACAAATATTTTTAACAAACAGTTATTTTCAACCCATGATGAATTAATGGTTGTTGAAAATGTTTTTGATATTACCTGCCCGCTGTTCCATACTCCTCCCGAATTAACATTCTCCCCTGCTGCACTATTTATCATATTTCTCACTACCCATTTATGCACATAACTTGAACCTCCCGTACAGTAACTGTTTCCGCTCTGGTTGTAAACGAGATTGTCTTCGGTTATTACGTAATTAATTTTAAATTGACCCGTTAAGTTTTCCAGTGCGGTTAAGTTTAATACTACATTAAGTTGTCTTGTTGACGGATTGTAATTCTGTGTAACAATTTCTATCCTGACAGGCGAAGATGGACTGTTTAAATATCTTGTAAAAGATGTTTCAAAGAATGCACTTGCACAAATATATGCATTTGGATAATTGGTGCGGTCGGGAGTACCTGTTGGATAGGCGCTCATTCCGAGAAGAGAAATAATATTATTCCCGTTAAAGTTTATGAACGGGTCAGACGAAGAGCCGCCGTGATAAGCAAGTACAACTGTATTCGGAAAATAACTTTCGAGGTCAAGTATTGCGGTTTTTCCGCAGGGACACCATTGACACCATGTGCCGGTGCAATATTCCATCAACATATTTCTCGGGTTGGAGGTAACAGAAAAAATACTTTGTATTGTATCATTCGAAATATTCTGGTCACCGCTTAGTGATGAATATGCTGTGTATGTATAATTTTCTTCGGTTGCCGCCGTCCAATGAGGAAATATTATAAGTTCTGATGCTCCCGGAGCAAGATTTGTTATATTCTGAGTTTGTGAATATGTACCGGGAGATATAATTAATGTCAGTGGAAATGATTGTACTGTTGTACCGAAATTCCTTACATATACCCTGGGTGTATCTATAGTTCCCGGTGTTATTGCTTTTTTATACCTTGTTATTCCGGTCGCACCGACATCATTACTATATGCAGTCCCGAGTTTTATGTTATCGAGAAATAAATTGTTACCAAGAGCTGATATAGCAGTAAATTTGACCTTGTTGGTACCAATCGGCAGACTGTATTTCTTCGTCGCCCACTGGGTATTAGTAGGTACAAAAGGAACACCTGTCGCGGGTGCTGTTACAAGCGGACCTGAAGCCCCGCCGTTTAATGATATTAATATTGTCCAGTTTGTACCACCGTTCGTTGAGTAATAAATTATTAACTGGTCATTAGATGAACCGTATGTGGCGTATGCGTGATCAAACCATAAGGAATCCCCTGCTGTGGAGGAAGTAAATAAAGGAGTAATCAAATCAAATGTTATTCCTGTTTGTGCATCATTGAAATTTGCCTTTGCTGCTCCGTACCCTAAACCGTATCCGCTGCATCTTATTGACCATTCCCAGTCTATGTAATTGGTTGTGTTAATTGTCCATCCGGCCGGAGGAAAAGAAGGATTCTCAAAATCCTGCCATATATAAAATGCGTCGGATTGATTAACAGTAAACAAAACAACCATGAAAAATAAAATCAGATGTTTCATAATATTACAATTTATTTTTAAAAAATTTTACAATTTATTGTTTGCAGATTATTCTTACTAACCTGCCTGCCTTCCTGACTTTAGTTAGGACTTTAGTTTTGTTCATTCATCAGGATTCAATCAGGTTAATAATTTAATCTTACAGAAAATATGTATTTTATTTAAAATAAAAAATCCGCTAAGACAGACAAAAAAACACTTTTAGAATATATTCCGCTTTTTTTCATTCCATATTTTTTACTATTTAACCTTTTAACTTATTAACCTTTAAACCTTTTAACCTTCACTTCCTTCTCCGACAGGGCGGGGCGGGAATGACAAAATGCTTGATTCGTAATTTTCACGCAGTCTCTGAAGTCATAGGCTGTATTCTAACTATTTGTTAAGTAGTGAATAAAACATTAGCCTTTGTAAAGGAAATTTACTGTTTTTTTTACTATTTACTATTTAATATTTCTTATATATTGTCTGAACTTAACTAAAGTCAGGACTAAAGTTAGGATTTTTAACTGAAACTACATAGTATTGAAAAATATTGAAACCCATCGTTCAGGATTACTGACCCGCCTTGGTCTTTTTACCGCAATTTTAATAGTCGTCAGCTCAATGATTGGTTCTGGTGTATTTAAAAAAATTGCACCAATGTCTTCTGAACTCGGCTCTGCGGGATTAATTCTGTTATGCTGGCTTATACCGGGAATTATTACACTTTTCGGTGCTGCTACAAATGCAGAAGTTGCAGGACTTATCGCTGAACCCGGCGGACAATATGTATATTTTAAAGAAATGTACGGCAAAGCATTCGCATTTCTCTTCGGATGGTCATGCTTTTCGGTTATTCAATCCGCTTCGATATCTTCGATTGCCTATGTGTTCGCTGAATCTGTAAACGCGGTCTTCCCGTTACCACACCTTAGTCAGAATCTGGATAGCTTCTCTCTTTTCGGTATTTTCACACCTCTGCATAATTTTGGCGTAAAAGGACTTACAATAATAACAATACTCTTTCTCACAATTGTAAATTACTTCGGTGTTATATTCGGCGGATATCTGAACAATTTTTTTACTGTTTTAAAAACACTCGGCATTGTCCTTATTGTGTTCTTCGCCTTCACAATCAGTGACGGACAAATATCCAATGTATCACCGCTACTCGAAGTGGATAATTTTCAATATAATACATCTCTCGGATTATTCGGTGCTATGTTTGCTGCTATGCTTGCAGCCCTCTGGCCCTATGACGGATGGAATAATATCGGATTTCTCGGGGGGGAAATAAAAAATCCAAAACGCAATATACCTTTATCACTTATACTTGGTGTGGCTATGGTAATTGTAGTATATCTTCTTGCAAATTTTGCATATATGTATATTATGCCCGTAGAAGAAATAATAAAACTTTCGAAGGAAAATCCGCATAGCATTATCGCTGTTGAGGTAATAAGAAAATTCCTCGGAACTGCCGGAGCAGTCTTCATTTCCATACTTATTATGGTTTCTACTTTTGGAACAACAAACGGCACGGTACTTGCTTCCTCAAGGATATATTTCGCCATGGCAAACGATAAACTATTTTTCCGCCCGGCTGGTAAATATCATTCAAAATTCAGAACACCCCATATTGCTCTGATTATTCAGGGAATATGGGCTTCTATACTTGTACTTTCGGGGACTTTTGACCAGCTGACGGATATGCTGATTTTTGCAGCATTTATTTTCTACGGAATGGGTGCTCTCGGAGTCTTTGTACTCAGAAAAAAAATGCCGGATACGCCAAGACCTTATAAAGTTTTCGGTTATCCGTATATTCCCATAATTTTTATTATCTTCTGCGTAGTACTTGTGGTTGTAACAATTATCCAAAAACCGCGTGACGCAGGAATAGGACTTGCCCTTGTTCTAATTGGAATACCATTCTACCTCATATGGAACAGAAAAATTAAAAAAGAAACCGCAAAGGGACGCGAATAAAAGTAACCGTGAATGGTCGCCTGTAATAAAAACCGCAAAATGAAGCGAATTAAAAAATGCGGATGGGCGCCAATAATAGAAATTGTGAATGGAGGCGAATTAAAAAGGAAACCGCGAAGTGACACAAACTTTTTAAATTCTTACACTTTTAACTTTTCAACTGTTTTATTATTTATTACCTCTTGAAACTTAATTCCTGCTGCAATACATCCCCAAGATTTAATCCTTCTTTCTTAAACTCCTCGGCAAGTGCGGTATAAAATCTGCTTCTTATTGCTCCTGCAAAGCGTTGTTTATCTGTTGATACCCAGACTGTTATTGTCTGTCCGTTATCGGTATAATTACTAATAACGACAATCGGTTCCGGCTCTTTTAGTATTCTTTCGTCATAACCCGCAAGTCTTAATAATATCGGCTTAATTCTTTCGAAGTCGGTATCATAGTTAATGTTTAATGTAATTCCTAACTGTATTACCTTTTCGAAACTTTCGTTAATCAGATAATTTTCTATCAGCTTGGAGTTCGGGATAATAATCATCGTGTTGGATGTTGTTACTATTCTCGTGCTTCTTGCAGATATTGCTTTTACCGTTCCTGCCATATCGTCAACCCTTATAAAATCCCCTTCTTTTATTTGTTTCTCAAATAAAATTATAACACCGCTTATAAAATTATTGGCTATGTTCTGTAATCCAAACCCAATACCAACAAATAAACCCGCACTGCCTGCCAGTATAATTGAGAGGTTTAATCCGGTTGCACTAAGCGCAATCGCAATACCGATAAACAAAACCAGATAATTTATAATTTTCGCATATGCTTTTGCAACACCTTTTGCAATATTATATTTCGGAAATACTTTTCTTAAAAGCAGATTTCTTAACAACCCTGCAAAAAGCAACGTAACAATTATTACTATTACAAATATTATCAAAGATAAAATTGTAATATCGGTATCACCTATTTTAAAGAGAGATCTGCGAAATATATCTGTGAACCCCATAGCTTAATATTTTTTAGTTTCTCAATCTTCTTTTATAAACTCAAACTTAATTCCGTCGAATAATCCTTTGTCGCTTAATTTAATAGAGGGAATAACAAGCAGTGCCATAAAAGACAATGTCATATATGGGGCATCGAGTTTACTCCCGAGTTCTTTAACTTTAGCATCCATTTCGGAATACTTTTCTGCTGTCTTGAAACCGTCTGCCGTAGTCATAATTCCGGCGAACGGAAGCGGTAAAACGTCAGTGTTTCCGTGATATACAACACTTATTCCGCCCTTGTTTTCTATAATCGCATTAACAGCTTTACACATGTCTTTTTCCGTAGTCCCGACACACACAATATTATGCGAGTCATGTGCAATACAGGATGCAATAGCACCGGATTTTATTCCGAAATTTTTTATCAGACCAAGTGCCGGCGTAGAATTTCTGTATCTGTTGATTACAGCAATTTTAAGAATGTCATTCTCTATGTCGGAAATTATTTCTCTCCCCTTGTTCTTTCCTGCACCGTTTTTATATTTCGGGGTTACAAATATTTCGTTTGTAATTAACTGACCGTTTAAGGCTTCAATTACAGGAAACTCATACTTATCGCTGTATAATAGAAAATCCTTTTCGTTTTTATAAGTTGTATTGAAATTATTTACGGGTATTTCTTTTATGCTTTCAATCAAAGGACTTCCGTTTTCAGCAACAAGTATACCGTTAATGAATGTTTTCAATATATTTAAATCGGTTAAATTATCGATAACTATAAAATCTGCAGGGTCATTCATTTGAAGTAATCCGACATCCAGTTTATAGTGTTTTACGGGATTAACACAGGCTGCCTGAAGAACGTCAAATAAATCAAACCCGTCTTTCAAAGCTCTTTTCACTTGTTCGTTTATATGTGATATAACCAGGTCATTCGGATGTTTGTCGTCACTGCATAACATAACCATATCTGTATGAGATTTAATAAGTTGTTTCAGTGTTTCGAAATTTTTTGCTGCCGAACCTTCACGGATTAATATTTTCATTCCGTATGATAATTTACTCAGTGCTTCTTCTAACAGATAGCATTCATGGTCGGTTGAAATACCCGCTCCTATATATTTTTTAGCATCCTCCCCCGTTAAACCCGGTGCATGTCCGTCTATCGGTCTGCCGAATTCTTTAGCAATTTCGATTTTTTTCATTACTTCAGGGTCTCTGAACAAAACCCCGGGAAAATTCATCATCTCGCTTAAATATTTCAAACCGTCAACTTCAAACAAAGTCCGTATATCGTCCGCTGTTATTTCTGCACCTGCAGTTTCAAAAACGGTAGCGGGAACACAGGAAGACGCTCCGAAATAAAACTTAAATGGAACTTTCCGTCCGTTCGTAATCATAAAACGTATACCCTGCAAACCGAGTACGTTTGCTATTTCGTGAGGATCGGATACTGTTGCAACCGTACCGTGAACGGAAGCAATTCTTGCAAATTCCGAGGGCATTAACATCGAACTTTCTATGTGTATATGTGAATCTATAAGTCCGGGTAATATGTAAATACCGGGATTTTCTTCCGCATCTTCAGATTTTGTTATACCCGATATTATTCCGTTTTTTATTTCCAATGTACCGGAAAATATTCTTTTCGATATAGGGTCAACGATATTTCCCGATATTTTGAAATTATTTTTTTCTTTCATATTTTTTTTTCTGTACTGTTTATTAATTCTGTCTCTATATACTTCCGCATTTTAACGTTGGTATCTCTTTTTTTCTTAAGATTTCTTTTAAACTTATTTACAAATCTGTTCTATAAGTTTCTGCGCTCCCTCAAATCTGTAATTTCTCGCTACTATTAAATCGCTGCATGCTTTGTCCGGCTCTTTCAGCATATGATAACATCTTCCCCTTTCATAATATGACACGGCTGAGTTAGGGTCAAGCCTTATAGCGGTTGAGTAATCCTCAATTGCTTTTAAATATAATTCTTTGGAGTAATATGCCTGTGCTCTCGATATGTATGCTTTATCTATATTCGGATTTATCTTTATTGCTTCAGTACAATCATTTATCGCTTTGTCATATTCGCCTGTATTATTGTATGCAATCGCTCTGTTTATATATGATTGAAAATGACCTTTGTTTAACTCAATGGCTTTGGTAAAATCATTTATTGCTTCTTTGTATCTGCCTGTTACCAGATATATATTACCCCTGTTATAATACGATGAGGGATAATCAGGCATTAAACTGATTGATTCGGTCAAATCTTTAATAGCATTATCGTATTTTTTCAAATTATAATAACAGGTACCTCTGTTATAATACCCAAGCCCATCCTTTGGGTTTAAGTTTATTGCTTTGGTATAATCTATCAGTGCGTTTTCATAAGCGTTCATAACCATAAATAAGTTTCCCCGGTTTGTATATACCTCTATATGTGTCGAATCAATATTTACTGCCGTGTTAAAATCTTCCATCGCCTCAATTAATCTGTTTTGTTGATAATACACTACACCTCTCGCATTATATGCGTCTGCATTTTTTGGATTCTGACCTATCAAAAAATTTAATGTTTCGAGTGCTCCGCTTGTGTCTTTGGAATTTATTTGCTGTAATGCAGTTTCTATTTTTTCTTTATCATTATCTTTCGAACAACCGGTAAAAAATATCAATACACAAAAAATTAATACTGTAAATTTCATATTTTATTTTTTTTAAAATGTTTTTTTTCTGCTCTTTTTTGATATATTCATTTTATTTTATAATTTATCATTTATAATTTATCATTTAACATTTATAATTTATCATTTAACATTTATAATTGTTATATGGCTTTGCTGTTCACTTCATTTTTTATCTTATAATAATTATTATATTCAAATAATTTTGCCGTGTTTTACTGTTAAAGCCTTTCCAGACAGTATTTCACGCGTCTGTAGCTTTCTTCTATATCGTTGTCCAATCCGAAGGAAAACCTGACAAGTCCTTTACTAAGACCCATTTCAATTTGTTCCTCTTCTGGTATTTCGGAAGAAGTACTGTGACTTGGAGAACTGAACAGCGTTTTGAAATAACCTAAGCTGACCGCAAGGTATCCGACTTTTTCGTTTTGCATCATCTCCATTAGTTTGTGTGATTTTTTCTCGTCTCCCACATCTATTGCCACTATACCTCCGTATCCGAATCCTTCATTCATAAAACTTGTCAGTAAATTATGCTGCGGATGTGAATCAAGCCCCGGATAATATGTTCTTAATCCTAATTTCTCGAATTGCTTTGCTAAATACATTGCGTTCAATCCGTGCTTCTGCATTCTTATATGCAGACTATGAAGATTCTTCATTATTGAAGCTGACCTGAAGCTGTCAAGCACGGCTCCGAGAAGCATGCTTGAACCCGAATTTATATCGTTAATGGAATCTATAAATTCTTTAGTCGAACAAATACATCCTGCTACACAGTCGCTTGTTCCGTTAATGAATTTTGTCATGCTGTGAATTACAATATCCGCACCCAGCCTTTGAGGAGTTACTATCATCGGGCTAAAAGTATTGTCTATTACAAGCTTTATGTTGTTTTCCTTTGCAAGTTTCGACAATGCAGGAATATCTGCAACCTCGAGTAAAGGATTACTTATTGTTTCACAATATATCACTTTTGTTTTCGGTGTAATCTTTTTTCTGACGTTTTCTACAGTCATACCGTTGATAAAATTCACCTTTATACCGAATTTTGACAGGAAATTCTTAAACAATGCATAGGTCCCTCCGTATATTGTATGGCTTGATATTATCTCATCTCCTGCATTGCACAATTGCATTACTACACAGTTTATTGCTCCCATACCTGAAGCGGTTACTTGTGCTGATTCGGTGTCTTCTAATCTTGCGAGTGCACCGGATAAATATTTATTTATGGGATTCCAGTGCCGTGAATACAAAAAGCATCCCTCGATTTCATGCTCGAATAGTTCCTGCATTTTTATCGAATCAAGAAATGTAAATGTAGAAGAGTCTGTTATCGACGGATTAACGTCGCCGAACTCCCCGAACACAAGGTAATCTGCTATTGCTCTTGACGGATCGAATTTCATTTTTTTCAATTTGTTTTATAAAAATATTTTTATTACATAGATATTTTTTATTAAGTTTTCTGATATTGTATACTCATAACTCTTTCTCATCGTACCCGGTAATCCGTTATTTGTATTGATTCTCTGTTTGTTTGTTCTGTTATCTGTTCAAATTAAATAAATCAATCACTAATAATATTCGCCGCTGTGAATCGATAATCTTAACAAACTAAACTTTCAATTTCATAAGTTTCCGATTCTGTCAACTACTTTTTATACCCGGCTTCTGATTTCCAGTGAGTAAAGTATATTTTTAAATCCGCTTCACTCTTCCACTGTGTAAAGTATATCTTCCAGTCTGCCTCGCTTTTCCAGTCAGTAAAATACCATATACCGCTCCCTGCTTTTGCTTCGCTTTTCCAGTCGGTAATATATACCAGCATATCGGCTTCGCTTTTCCAGGTTGTTACAAATACTTTCTTGTCTGCTTCACTTTTCCACTCGGTAACATATACTTTTTGCGAAAATGCATTTGTAAAGATGAATGCCGTAATTAAAAATACCGTTATAAATATTAATTTTTTCATTTTTTTATAATTTTATTTATAAAAGTTATTAAATTAAATTCAAATTGTAAATTCATTAATTTCTCTTTACGTTTCTTACTTATTTTAACTGCTTCATTATTCATTATGTTTCCGTAAATTCCTCACAATAATATTAGATTAAAAATAAAAGATTTAATATGTAAAACAATTATTAACATAATGCATTATTATTTATTTGACAATTTTTTTATCGCCGTGGTTTCGAAATTAAGCAATGCATTTTAAAATTTATCGATAATTGTAAATTTCCTTTTGTTATTTCCTTGTTCTTATATTTTTATATGTGTAATTTATATGTCAGTACATTTAATGTATATACATTTATTATAATGAAAGCCTCAGGAAGTAAAATTATTAAGCTGTACTTTAAAATCTTAAAGACAGGATATAAATTAAGCAATACCTATTCCCGTATTTGCAAATTATCAGGAATTTCAATTCATCAGTTCATTGTTTTAAAATTGTTAAACGGAAACAATCATTCTTATAATAATGTAAAAGAGTTAATTTCCCAAATGCCGGCAGATATGTCAAATGTTTCAAGAATACTGGATAAACTTGAATCGAAGAATTTAATATCAAGGATAAGAAATCCGGAAGATAAAAGAAAATCAAAAATATTTATTACAGAAGATGGGAAGCTGATTTGTCAGGAAATTGAAAATAATATCAACAATAATGAAATATTATTCAAAAAAATCAACAAAAAAGATCTTAAACTACTCGAAAAGGTTTTAGGGAGGATTTCCGGATAGATGCTGAATGCATTGAAAAATAATTTAAAAAATAAATTATTGTCATATAAGTTGCTGTATAAACAGCAATATGATAAACGTTAAATAATTTAAAAATCTATTAAATACTTTATAAAGATAAATAATGATTTTTGTTTCACGTGAAACAATATATAAATGAAAAAAATTAAATTTGACATAATAATTGTAGGTGGCGGCCATGCCGGTGTTGAGGCTGCTTTTGCTTCCTCAAAAATGGGGTTTGATGTTGCTCTTTTTACTATGGATATTAATGCACTCTGCAGAATGAGCTGTAACCCTGCAATCGGAGGAACCGCAAAGGGACATATAGTTAAAGAAATAGATGCTTTAGGGGGTTCAATGGGATTTCTGGCTGACAAAACAGGAATACAGTTTAAAATGTTAAACATTTCAAAAGGTCCTGCCGTTTGGTCTCCAAGATGTCAATCAGATAAAGTTAAGCATTCTGAAGAAACATTAAATTTAATTGAAAATACTACGGATATTAAGCTTATTCAAAATCTGATTGTTGAAATTCTCGTGGAAGAATACAACAATAATAATAAATATAAGTATTTTGTCAAAGGTGTAAGAACAGAAAATAATGAAATATATTATTCAAAATGTGTGATTTTAACAGCCGGGACTTTCTTAAATGCAATTATGCATACAGGAAAAACAGTTACAGAAGGAGGAAGAATCGGAGAAAGGGCAGCGAAAGGCATAACGGAATCTCTTGAAAAAATTGGTTTTGAATCAGGCAGGCTAAAAACCGGTACTCCTCCACGGCTTGATATAAACACAATCGACTTTTCTAAAGTAGAAGTACATCCCGGAGATAAAAACCCTGATCCCTTCTCATTAAAAACACCAAAATCGGACTTCCCTTATCTTCCTCAGGTCGACTGTTACCTGACACACACAAATGAAAATACACATAAGGTTCTCAGAAGTGGATTTGATGATTCTCCTCTGTTTACCGGAAGAATTAAAGGAGTAGGACCTCGATA
>Ga0208047_1000057_pt1 | contig 38865 bp, 38 predicted proteins | sample Kivu_220m_FD_184162 | JGI IMG/M metagenome (GOLD analysis project Ga0208047, IMG submission 184162) | Freshwater microbial communities from Lake Kivu, Western Province, Rwanda to study Microbial Dark Matter (Phase II) - Kivu_220m (SPAdes)... | ecosystem: Environmental > Aquatic > Freshwater >...
GATTAAATATAGTTTCAAGAATCGCTAGTTCCAATAAATCTAATCTTCCTATTTTAAATAATATATTATTGACAACGGAAGATGGATTTTTAAAATTAAGCACAACTAATTTAGAAATGGCAATAGAAACCAAAATAAGGGCAAAAATAAAAGAACAAGGGAAAATTACTATTCCGGCCCAATTATTCAATAATTATATAGGATTTATTTCTGAAGACGAAGTATTGGATTTTGAAATTATTAAAAATGAAATAAGTATTAAAAGTAAAGATCAAAAAACAAAAATAAAAGGAATTAGCGCCGAAGAATTTCCTATTATCCCCCAAATTGAAAATCAAGAAGAATATATTTTAAAAAGTTCTATTTTAAAAGACGCTTTAGAAAAAACAATTTTCTCTATTTCTTTTTCCGAAGTAAGAATTGAATTAAGTGGCGCTTTTTTTTCTTTTAACGACCCGATGGAAAATAAATTGACCATAGTGGGAACCGACAGTTATCGTTTAACGGAAAAACAAATATCCATGGAAAAAACGAAATTGAAAACAAAAAAGAGCGTCATTATTCCTGTAAAAACTCTTCAAGAAGTCCTGAAAATTATCAAAGATAAAGAAAATGTGGAAATTCAAGTGTCGGAAAATCAAGTTTTATTTATTTATGGCGAAACACAAGTGATTTCCCGGCTTATTAGCGGGGAATTTCCGAATTATAAACAAACTATTCCCGAATCTTATAAAACAAAAGCGATTATAAATAGAGAAAATTTTTTAATGGCCGCCAAAAGATCCAGTTTTTTCGCCAGATCGGGAGTAAACGACATAAATTTAAAATTTTTACCAAAAGAAAATCAAATAATAATATTTTCTCTGAATAGCCAAATTGGAGAAAATAAAACCACTTTAAAAGCGGATATTACAGGAGAAGATAACGAAATTGTTTTTAATCATCGTTATTTGATTGATGGCTTGTCTAATATAAATGGAAAAGAAATAAGTTTAGAAATAGTTAATGACGATACGCCGGGTTCTCTTAAACCGCTCGACGACAAATTTTATTTATATTTGATAATGCCAATAAAAAATAACTAATTAAAATAATCCATAATTGGAATATTGTTTGAATACCGAGATATTTCAATTTATCGGAGTATTCGCATAAATTCTAGATTGGGATTATATTATGAGGTTTTATTATGAATAAACAGGAATTAGTCGAGAGTTTAGCCACTAAAGCCAATACTTGTTCTAAAGCGGAAGCGGCTAAGTGTTTGAATGCCTTTATTGATATTGTTAAGGGCACTTTGAAAAAGGGACAAAAAGTCTGTATTGCCGGCTTTGGAACTTTTTCAACTAAAATGAGAAAAGCGAGAAGAGGAGTAAATCCTCAAACTGGAGCTAAAATTCAGATTCCCGCCGCTAAAGTGGTAAAATTTTCTGTTGGCAGCGCTTTTAAAAAAGCGGTTAAGTAATCAACTAGAAAGAATAAAATTTATTCTTTAAAATTAGTTTTATCGCTAAAAAATTCCGGTATGAGCCGGAATTTTTTAGTTTATTTATTTTAACGATTTTTAAAAGAATCCGCCCACCAGGAATCGAACCTGGAACCGTCAACTTAAGAGGTTGCTGCTCTGCCAATTGAGCTATGGGCGGTAAAAAAATAAATCGATTATCTTCGATTATAATTTATTTTCAAAAATTTTTCAACAGAAATTTTGACTCGGTCGTGTCGCTGACAATTTCAAGTTTTTCTTTGGCGGCAATTAAAAATGAATTTGCAGAGCAAATACAATTATATTATATGAAAAAATTAAGAAAAAATCAAACACAAAAAAACCCCACCAGAAGTCTTGCGACGTGGTGGGAAGCAGTTGGCCTGCTCAGTCCGTGTTATATTCACGATCGTGTCCTCGACGAGCGAAGCTTGTAGTAGGTCATGGCCGCGATGATACTCGAGACGAGGACGATAGTTCTGGTTGCATACAGAACTGCAAGCGAGTTGCCATCTACTATCGCAGGGTAAAGAGCGATGAGGCCGGCGATGAAGCCACAACTCCATCCAGTGAACGACTCGATGTTCCGTTTCTCTGTGAGCAAGTTCTGTATCGTCGGGACGTACCCGAGACTGATGAGAACTTGCGTAAAGATATTGGAACTCCAAGCGTCGCCGGACAGAAGTCCGTAGGCAACGATCACGCTAATGCCGCCAAGATACCACTTTTCGAACGGCTTGAAGCGTACATCGCGATTCCCCCAGACGATAGTCGCAAGGAGCACAATCATAACCGCGACGACATCCATCGTGTTGAGAATGCCGGAGCGAAAATCGTGCTTCTCTGCGATTGCGTACGTTGTAAGACTCAGTCCTGTCCCAAGAAGGAAGATAATCCACGTCGAGAGCGTAGGGCTTATCTCTCGCTTCCAAATCTGGTACGCATACCGACCGGCAAACGTCATCATCACGAGAGCGACGAGCCACACGCTGATTTCTTTCACTGTGGCATCCTCCTTTCATTGTTTGGTTGTCAGTGTGCTATATCTAAAAGACCATCTTTTGGACACTGTAAGTATAACAAATTTGCACTATTTTGTCAAGTGCAACAAAAAATCGCCATCTCTGGCGTTCCTCGTCTTCTAATTTGTTTGATTGAAAAATTTTCTTTCCCCCAATCGAAACCGCCAATTCGTTTTTGAGCCCAAAATCTAATACAAGCGAGCGGCCGCGCTTCGCGTGGCCGAATCAGTCGGCAAAATTCCTGAAAGTTTAATACTGGTGCCCCCGAGAGGAGTCGAACCTCTTTCTAGGGCTTAGGAGTCCCTTGTTCTATCCGTTGAACTACGAGGGCTTAATTTAATTTCGCCGGTTTATCTCAATCTTCATTAAAGTCATAAAAGGCGGAATTGAGGGCGCCTGGTTTATCTCTCGCGGGTTTAAACGCGGAGAAAAATTACCATAATCGAAGTCGGGAAGCGGCCATTTTATTCTATCACTATCTTTTCGGTTAATTTGATTAAAAAATTTTCTTTCGAATCGACAATCGCCAAAACAACGATAAAAATAATAATAGCCAAACTAATAATAACCAGTTTTTTTAAATCCTTATTTAAAGGGGTATTTTTAATGTCGTTTTTTTCATCCATATTTTTTTATTAAAGTTGGTTAAATTGGAAATTACTAATTTCATTTTTTAAATTTTTCTTATTTCTATTATTTTAAACCTATAAATATTATTGTCAATTTTAAGTAAATTTGTTAAAATATGTCAGGATTATAATTTTAATTATAAACGATTAATTTTTTATGATGATTGGTAAAGATTCAAAATTTAAGACGGAAGAAGCCGAAACAATAATCGGTTCGGGGGTAAAAGTAGAAGGAACTTTCGTTGCCGTCGGAAACGTTGTTCTTAAAGGAGAACTTATTGGTTCGTTAGAAACCAAGAGTAATCTTGATTTAGAAGAGGGCGGTAAAATCGAAGCCGATATAAAAGCGAAAAACGCTCTAATAGCTGGCGAAGTGAAAGGAAATTTGGAAGTGGCGGAAAAAATCGAATTGGCTTCAAGCGCGAAAGTGTCGGGAGATCTCGATTGCCGAGTTCTCGCTATAGAGGAAGGTGCGGTGCTCAGCGGCCGATGCAGCGTCGGCGGCCAATCGCCGGCAGGAAACGCGAGAAAAGGAGAAAAAACGGAAACGGAAGAAGAATAAATATTGAAAAGGCAAAACGCGCGAGAATTTAAATTTTATTTTTAAAAAACTAAATAATCAGCCCCTTGATAGCCGATAATAGAAGCAGAGTCGGAATCTATCTATCATATTTTCGCTGAAAGCAATTATTTTGTGGTTGAAATAATTTAGACTTAAAAATAAAATAGAGATTCGAGTTTTGCAGATAAAGAAGAGAAAATTATTATGTATTTTTATATTTACGATTCTTTCTTAGTCGGGAAAAAATATTTTAAAATCGTTTCCAAAATCGAGACAAGGTTGTCGAGTCTGGATATTGCCGGCAAAAAAATTCAACTTTCCATTTTGAAGAGTATTGACGAAATTGTAAAGGATATTCTTGAAAAAGAATCTCCGACTGTTGTGGTCATCGGCAGCGACCGGACTTTTTGCCAAACAGCCATTTCAATGGCCGGCCGCGAGGCGACTTTAGGATTTATTCCGACGGAAATCAATTCGTCAATAGCGAATATTTTAGGTTTGCCAGTGGATGAATATGCCTGCGATATTATTTCCGCCAGACGGATTGAGAAATTCAGCTTCGGGAAAATTAACGGCCGCCATTTTTTTTCGTCTTTGGAATTTGAAGCTAATAAGGTTAATTTGTCGGCCGATTCCAAATATCAAATTGTTCCTAAAAAAGTAAAAAAAATCAAGGTCATCAACTTGGATTTATTGTATTTTGGTAATTCATCAAAAGGACTGTTATCTCATAAAATTGCCGGCAATCCAAAAGACGAATATTTAGAGGTCTTACTTGGCACTCCGGGGTGGAAACATTGGTTTTTAGAAAAAAAAGAAAAACTTGACAGTTTGTTTTTCGTCAAAAAATTAGAGATTACTCCTAAAAATCCCAAAGATGAAGTTTCAATTAAAATTGACAAAGATGCGATAATAAAAGCTCCGGCCTTAGTGGAATTGTCTAAAGAGAATCTGAAAGTCATCGTCGGCAAAGATAGGATTATTTAGATTTAAGATATTAAAAGAAAAAACGCTTTATCTTTTATAAAAATGGATTTAGGCAAGTTTATTGACTATACAAACGTTAATCCGACGGCCTCGGCGGAAGATATTAGGAAACTTTGTCAAGGGGCGGAAAAATATGGTTTTTATGCCGTCTGTTTGACTCCGAGTCGAGTTAAACTTAGCAAGAAATTTTTATCCGGAACGCCGATTAGAATAGTTGCGGTGATTGGTTTTCCCCATGGAACCCAGACGACGCCAATAAAGGTTTTGGAAGCCAAAGAGGCGATTAAAAATGGAGCTGATGAAATTGATTTAGTGATTAATTTTGGATTTCTAAAAGACAAAAATTATCAATATGTTTTTAATGATATAAAATCAGTGGTAAAAGCGGCGCAGAGGAAAACAGTTAAAGTCATTTTAGAAGTCGGATTTTTGACAAAACGAGAAATAAAAAGGGCCTGTTTTCTTGCGAAAAAAGCCGGCGCCGATTTTTTAAAAACGAGCACTGGTTTCGGCCCAAGAGGAGTAAACCCGGAGGACATTAAGTTTATTCGCCGGATAATCGGGAGAAAAATGGGAATTAAGGCGGCGGGAGGAATTAAAACATATCAAAAAGCTTTAGCCATGGTTAAGGCCGGAGCCGACCGGCTTGGAGTAAGTCGAGGCGTAGAAATTATCAGGGGACAAAAACGTTATTTTAAATAGTAAATTATTTTTTTTAAGATTATTAACGCCTGTTTTAATTTTTCATTATTATGATAATCACTTGGTATGGCCAATCTTGTTTCAAATTGCAGGACGACCAACAAATTATTCTGTTAGATCCTTACAGCCCGCGGCGAAATGGGTTAAGAGGGCCTAATCTAAAAGCCACGGTGGTTGTTCTAACCGACCCGGCCGACGAGAAGACAGCCGCGTCGCTTCAAAATGCCGAAAAAAATAAAGCCGATTCAAAGGATAATTTTTTCTTAATCAGTGGGGCCGGTGAATATGAGATAGGCAATATTTTTATTTACGGCTTTGATTTTATCAGAAAAGAAAAACGGAAAATAATTTATCGGCTTGAAATGGAAGGACTAAATCTCGGGTTTTTAGGAGAAATCGATTCGTTGCTTAGCGATTCGGAAATGGAGGAATTGGGAAATGTCGATGTCTTGTTTATTCCGGTCGGCGGAAAAAACTCAGGCAGCCGGTCGGCGGACATCATTGACTCAAAAAAGGCCATAGAAATAATCGATTCTCTTGAACCGAGATTGGTTATTCCTTCTTGTTTTAAAATTCCCGGAGCTAAGACGGATTTGACGCCTTTAAACCAGTTTTTACAGCAAGCCGGAATTAAGAATGTGGAAAAATTCAATAAACTATCGCTGCATAAAAAGAATTTGCTGAGTGAACAGACAAAAATCATTGTTCTTGAGCCGGGAGGATAATCAATTCTTGACGAACGGTTATTTAGTTATTACTTAATGGGAATATGTCCAAAAAAGAAAAAACGGTCCGGTTATTAGTTCTCTTAGTTATGGTTTTTGTTTTTATTGCTTGGCTGGTCAATTTAAAACATGTTTGGAAAAAAGAAGAACAAAAAAATAATCCTTCTCCTGTTCAAGATTCGCTGGGAGAGCTTAAAACCTCATTTAAGGAATTGAGAGAAAAAATAGACGCTCTAAAAGAGAATTTTTTTTCATCCCAATCGGCTAATGGGACAGAGGAGATCAACCAGCAAAATGAATCACCCGAATTTTTAAACGAAGAAGAAATAAATCGGTTAAAAGAAAAGGTTTTAAAAACCGTTACGGATAATTAATAAATAGAATGAAAAAATTATTACATTTTAAAATAAAATACAATAAATCATGAAAAAAAGAGCGCAAAATAAGGAGCCCCAATCAGGACCATCGCCTGAAATTATCAAAGAAAAAATTGAACCGGTCGAGCTCGAGCAAGAGGTTAAATTTTCTTATTTGGACTACGCCATGAGTGTCATCGTTTCTCGGGCTCTTCCCGACATCAGGGACGGCTTTAAGCCGGTGCATCGCCGCATTCTTTTCGCTATGGACGAAATGGGATTAAAACATACGGCGAAATATAGAAAATCGGCGACGGTGGTCGGAGAAGTAATTGGAAAATTTCATCCTCATGGAGACGCGGCGGTTTACGACGCGATGGTGAGAATGGCTCAGGATTTTTCTTTGCGTTATCCCCTGGTTGACGGCCAAGGGAATTTCGGGAGTATTGATGGAGACCCGGCGGCGGCTTACAGATATACGGAAGCCCGTTTAACGCCGTTGGCCGAAGAAATACTCACTGATATAGATCAGGGAACGGTTGAGTTTAGTCCTAATTATGACGGGACTTCAAATGAACCGACTGTTTTGCCCGCTAAATTGCCTAATTTACTGCTCAATGGTTCAATGGGTATCGCGGTGGGCATGGCGACAAATATTCCGCCGCATAATTTATCCGAAGTTTGCGACGCTATTTCTTATTTAGTCGATCATCCGGGGGCGGAAATTGACGATATTTTCAATTTTATCAAAGGGCCGGATTTTCCGACTGGCGGGCTTATTTTTGACATTGAACAAATAAAATCCGTTTATGCCATTGGCAAAGGTCCGATTGTCATGAGGGCGGCGGCCGAAATTGTTGAAAAAACTCAAGGTCAATTCCAAATTATCGTCAGCGAACTGCCTTACGCCTTGAATAAATCTTTGCTTTTAAACAGAGTGGCGGAATTAATCAAAGACAAGAGACTGGAGGGGATTAGAGACATTCGCGACGAGTCCGACAAACAAGGAGTCAGGGTTATTTTTGATTTGAAAAAAGGAGATTATCCGCGGAAGGTCTTAAATCGACTTTTTAAACTAACCGACCTCCAACAGGTTTTTCACGTTAATATGGTTTCTCTTTTAAACGGGATCCAGCCGAAACTTTTCAATTTGAAAAGCATTTTGGCCGAGTATATCAAGCATCGCCAAGAAGTGGTTTATAAAAGAACGAGTTATAATCTTGAAAAAACAAAACAAAGAATACATATTCTTCAGGGCTTGGATATCGCCATCGACCATATTGACGCCATTATTAAAATAATCAGACAGTCGTCCGACCGGGAAAAGGCCAAAATAAATTTAATGAAAAAATACCGATTAAGCGAAGTGCAAGCTCAAGCCATTTTAGAGACCCGCCTTCATCAATTGGCTAATTTGGAGCGGCAAAAAATTAAAGAAGAACTGAAAGAAAAATTAAAAATCGCCAAGGAGTTAAAAGAAATTTTAACGCAGCCTAAAATGATTTTAAAAATAATTAAACAGGAAATGGCTGAATTAAAAGAGAAATACGGGGATGAACGTCGGACTAAAGTGGTCAGCCAAGGTTTAGAAAAATTCAAAGAAGAGGATTTAATTCCTGACGAACCGGCAATAGTTATCCTTACTCAAGACGGTTATATCAAAAGAATGCCTCCTGAGAGTTTTAAGGTTCAAGCTCGGGGCGGAAAAGGGGTGGCGGGATTGGAAGTAAAAGAGGAAGATAAGGTCGAGCACCTAATCGCTACGACCACCCACGCCGATATTTTATTTTTTACCACTCGAGGCCGAGTTTTTCAGATTAAGGCCTATGATGTTCCTCAAGCCGGACGAACGGCTAAAGGGCAATCCTTGGCTAATTTTTTGGAAATAGAACAAAAAGAAAGAATCTCCGCCGTCTTGCCTATTTCAGATTTGGCAAATTATAAGTATTTTATCATGGTGACGAGAGGCGGGGTGATTAAAAAGGTACCTCTTGACGCTTTTAAAAGTGTCAGACGCTCGGGATTAATCGCTTTAAAATTAAAAGGTGAAGACACTTTAGAGTGGGTCAGGGCAATCGAAGGTAATAACGAGATAGCTTTGGTTTCCAGTCTTGGTCAAGCTATCAGGTTTGAGGAAAAAAGGCTTAGGCCAATGGGCCGAGCCGCCTCCGGCGTCAGGGGAATGAAATTAAAATCGGGCGATTATATTGTCGGCATGGAAGTCGTTTCTACTTCGCGCCAACTGCGAAAAGAACAGAAGTTATTAGTTATTACCGAGAACGGTTTTGGCAAGATGACGCCTTTACAAAGTTATCGCCTTCAGGGACGGGCTGGAACCGGCATTAAAACGGCTAAGATTACCGATAAAACCGGGAAAATTGTTGGCGGAAAGATAATTACTCAAAATAAAGGAGAATTATTATTGGTTTCAGAGTTTGGACAAGTTATTCGTCTTCCTTTGCAAAGCGTTCCTCAAATGAGCCGTTCGACTCAAGGAGTGAGATTAATGAGATTTAAAGAAATAAAAGATAAGGTTAGTTCATTCACGTTAGTATCATAATTTTAATGGCCTTAAGCGAGCCGCGAGAATTTTTTCATAAAGATTTAGTTTAATAAAAAAGCATGTCTTTAATTGAAGATTTAATCAGCGATGGTTATTTAAAGACGCCAAAAGTTATTCAGGCCTTTAAAAAGATTAAACGCGAAGATTTTGTTTTACCCGAGACAAAACACCAGGCCAAGGAGAATTACCCCCTTCCTATCGGTTATAACCAAACCATTTCCCAACCCTTAACTGTCGCTTTTATGATAGAACTTTTAGATGTCCGCGAAGGACAAAAAGTTTTAGATGTCGGGGCGGGCTCGGGGTGGGTGACGGCTCTTCTCAGCGAGATTGTGGGAACCGAAGGCCGAGTTTACGCCATTGAAAGATTAGCCGATTTAAAAGTTTTTGGCGAAAAAAATATTTCCAAGTACGGCTTTATTGAGTCCGGAATAACCAAACTTGTCCTTGGCGATGGTTATAAAGGATTGCCGTCCCAAGCTCCTTTTGATCGAATTCATGTGGCGGCGGCGGTTGAGCAAGTTCCCTTGGAATTAATTCGTCAATTAAACATCAACGGCAAAATGGTTATCCCCGAAGGAAAAAATTTACAAGACATTATTTTAATAAAAAGAGTGAGCAAGTCAGAATATAAAAGAAAACATTTTCCGGGTTTCAGCTTTGTTCCTTTGGTTAAAGATTGAAATTTGGCGAATTTTAAAATATTAAGTCGGGCAAGAATGAAAATATTTTTCAAAAAAAGAAGTATTCAAGTTGCTATTTTAATTATAGTTTATTTTATTATCGCAAATTTTTTCGCCTTTTCCGATTTTAAGAAATTCCATGACAAAGATTTTAAAATTACTTACTTGCCAAGCGACGAATTTTATAATGAGCAGTGGTATTTGGACAAAATTAAAGCCCCTCAGGCCTGGGATTTAGTCAAGGGGGGCAGTGAAGAGGTGGTGGTGGCGGTTTTGGATACGGGAGTGGATATTAGTCATCCCGATTTGAAAAAAAATATTTGGGTGAATAATAATGAAATCCCAAATGATGGAATAGATAATGACAATAATGGTTATGTCGACGATGTTAATGGTTGGGATTTTGTCAGGAATATTCCCAGTCCTAAACCGAAATTTGACGAACCGTACACTGAAAATGGCATTCATCACGGCACTTTGGTGGCGGGCATCATCGCCGCTGTCGGGGATAACATAGAAGGCATCAGCGGCGTTGCTTGGAAAAGTAAAATTATGCCTTTAAGGGCATTGAATAGCCAAGGGACGGGAAATATCGAGCATGTAATCGCCGCGGTGAAATATGCCGTTGATAATGGGGCGAAAATTATTAATTTGAGTTTTGTCGGGACTGATGAAAATTATTTTTTAAAACAAACTCTTGAAGAAGCTTGGTATAAAGGAGTGGTTATTGTGGCCGCGGCCGGCAATGAAACGTCGGGTCAGCCGGTTAATTTAAACAAGGCTCCGAATTATCCAATTTGTCTTGATAAAACTGAAAATAATTTTATTATTGGAGTGGCAGCGACGGACAATACTGATAAAAAAGCGCTTTTTTCCGATTACGGCTCGGATTGCGTTGATATCTCCGCGCCGGGGACTCGGATTTACGGTTCTTTAGTTTATAATCCCGACAATCAAGATTATAGCGAATATTATGGCGGTTATTGGTCTGGAACGTCCATTGCCGCTCCGATTATTTCCGGCACGGCGGCGTTGGTTTTTTCTTTAAATCCCTTGTTCAGTAATAAACAAGTTCAGGATTTTATTTTAAATCAAACTGACGAGATTGATTCTCTTAACCCCGATTTTATCGGCCAATTAGGAAGGGGCAGAGTTAACGTTTATAAGACCGTGGTTCATGCTTATGACCAATTAGGAGGATTGCCGCAAAGTTATTACATTGTCACCGGCGCCGGCGCCGGTGGCGGCCCCCATGTCAGAGTTTTTGACTCGACAGGTCTAGAAATTAGCGGTTTTTTTGCTTACGGCGAGAAATTCACCGGCGGAGTTAATGTTGCGGCCGGCGATGTTGACGGCGACGGCAAAGACGAAATTATCACTGGCGCCGGAGCCGGCGGCGGTCCTCATGTTCGAGTTTTCGATTTATTTGGCCAACCCAAAGGCGGCTTTTTCGCTTACGGCGAAAAGTTCACCGGCGGAGTTAATGTTGCGGCCGGCGATGTTGACGGCGACGGCAAAGACGAAATTATCACTGGCGCCGGAGCCGGCGGCGGCCCCCATATTCGGGTTTTTGACAATCAAGGTAATTTAAAGTTCCATTTTTTCGCTTTTAATAAAAATTTTTTGGGCGGAGTTAATGTTGCGGCCGGCGATGTTGACGGCGACGGCAAAGAAGAGGTTATCGCCGGCGTAGCTTCAAACGCCTTTTCCTATGTCAGGGTATTTAATGCCGAATTACTTCTGTTAAGGCTTCAATTTTTGGCCTATAATAAAGATTTTTATTATGGAGTTAAAGTGGCGGCCGCTGACTTTGATGGCGACAAACAAGTAGAATTTATCACCGGACCGAGTAAAAGCAACGAGCCACAAATGAAAGTTTTTGACTTTTGGGGGAATCAACTTTCCGAATTTTATTCTTATTCCCGTTATTTCCGCGGCGGCGTCAACGTAACCACCATCAGAACAAATGGTTATAATAATTAGCGTAAATGTTTAAATATAATAAAATTGGGCAGTGTAACCCAGTTTTAATCAAGAGGATTGTTTATGTTTTGGGCTAAAATTTCCGGATTAGACAACAAAACATTAGAAAAGGACGGCGAGGAAGTAGCGATTTTTTATCAGGAAAAAGGAATGGAAAAAATTGACCGCCGCAAAAAATTTTTAAAAAAAGATAAATTGAGAGGAAAATCAGAATCGACTCCTTTGGCGGAATGGTTGCCTGAACATAATCAAGGAGAACGCCTGGCCGTAGATATTTATGAAGATGAAAAAAATAATGTTTTAGTCATAGAATCAATGCTTGCCGGCGTTGGGGCTAAAGATATTGATCTCACCGTTGAACCGGACTTGATTGTCATTCACGGAGAAAGAAAAAGGATTAAGGATTCGGAATCGCGGCGATATTATTATCAAGAATGTCCTTGGGGAAAATTTTCCCGAACAATTGTCCTCCCTTGTTCGGTTCAACCCGATCAAGTTAAGGCAAATTTTAAGAATAATATTTTGACAGTTTTCTTGCCAAAGACGAAAGAAAGAGTGGAGGGGCTAAAAGTGGAATAAAAAGATTAGATAAAAGATAAACCCGTCCGGCGTTCTGGCGGGAAATTCATTTTTTTTGTTTGGCTATGTTTAGAAAGCATTTCAATCTTTTAAAAATTGATAAAAATTTAAAATCAAAGCACGGACGCAGGAGTTTTTTTTATTTTTTAATAGCGTTGGTCATTATTGGAAGTTATTTTTTAATTTTTCAAAAAATCTATTCATCGGAGATTTATCCTCGAGTTTATTGTTGCGGCGATTTTAGATTAAGCGGACTTAAGTATAACGAAGCAGAGAACCTTTTAAAAATTTCTATTGAAAAAGCGGAAAAAGACGGATTTGTTTTTAAATCCCGGACTGATTTAGGAGAAAAAGAAGCGATAATTCATTCCAATTTAATTGCTTTAGCCGACCCCGATCTCAGCCGCTCTCTGGTTAATTTCAATATCCCGGCAACCCTGAAGGAGGCGTTTCAAATAGGCCGAGAGAGCGGTTTTTTAAAAAAGATAAGCGAGATGGTTTTATCGTTGGCCAGGGACAGAAAAATAGATTTGGCAATTGACGTTGATAAACAGGAATTGGAGAGAATTTTAAGGGATAATTTCAGTGATTTGGAAAAACCCGCCGAAAGCGCCCGTTTAGCGATTCTTAACAACGAATTGATTTTGATTGATGAAAAGCCAGGTTTTATTTTGGACTACGAAGGGGCAATTAAAGAATTGCAGGACAACTTATCTCTTTTGAAAAATGAGAAAATTGAAATCCAATCTATTCAACAAAATTCTTTAACAGAACCGCAAGATATTTCTTTGATGTTTGAGCAAGCAAAAGAAATTCTTGATGCCGCTCCATATTTTTTAGCTTATCAGGATAAAAAATGGGAGTTAAAGCCAAAGCAGCTCGTCCAGTGGTTTGAAATGATGTCTTCTCTAAATCATTTAAAACAACAATCAATTTCTCAGAAAAAAGTTTCTTTAGGACTTAATCATGAAAAAATTTCCGAATATCTTCAGACTCTCGCCGAGGAGATTAATATTGAGCCGATTCAACGCCGTCTAAATATGGAGAATGGCCGGGTGGTTGAGTTTCAGAGCGGACAACCGGGATTGATACTGGATATTGAGGACAGCGTAAAAAATATAACGCAGGGAATATTGGAAAAGAAAAAAGAGATAAATTTGACGGTTCAAAAAATTGAACCGGAGTCCTTACCGGCCGATGCCGCCAGTTTGGGAATAAAAGAACTAATTGGCGAGGGAAAATCGAATTTTGCCGGCAGTCCTAAAAATCGACGCCATAATATTGAAGTGGGTGCGGAAAAACTGCATGGGACGTTGATTAAGCCGGATGAGGAATTTTCCTTGGTTAAATCATTGGGCGAAGTCAATGAAGCAAACGGATTTCTTCCCGAATTGGTTATAAAAGGAGATCGGACTATTCCCGAATATGGCGGTGGTCTTTGTCAATTGGCGACTACCGCTTTCCGGGTTGCTCTTAACGCTGGTTTGCCGATCACCGAACGCCAGCCTCACTCGTATCGAGTCGTTTATTATGAGCCGGCGGGAATGGATGCGACAATTTATAATCCCCATCCGGACTTGAGATTTGTCAATGACACGGGTTATTATATACTTTGGCAGACGGGAATTTTCGGCGATGACTTGATATTCAAACTTTATGGGACATCGGACGAGAGAAGGGTGGAGACGAGCGCGGTCAAAGTTTTTAATATCACTGAACCCGGTCCGGTCAAGTTCATTGAAACAGACGAATTAACGCCTGGAGAAAAGAAAAAAGTCGAATCGGCTCATCAAGGGGCGGACGCCGAATTTCGGAATATTATCACTTTCCCCAACGGTATTGTTCGAGAAGATGTCTGGAAAAGCCGCTATCAGCCTTGGCCGGAAGTGTGGCTAATCGGAAAAGAGATAGAAGAAAAAAGCGAGGAATCGCCGAAAGAATAACTGTTTTTGAGATTTACGTTTTTACAAAAATTCCAAATAACGAATTCTAAATCCCAAACAATATTAAAATTACAATAACTAAAATTCAAAACAGTTTTAAAAATTGGAATTTAGAATTTTAAAATTGTTTGTTATTTGGCGTTTTAGGTTTAAAATTTTAATTTAAGATGTTATAATGTTTGTATTTGTATTATATGAATATCACCGAGTTGGCGCGCAAACTTAAAATTACTCCCAATGAGCTCAGGCAGGTCTTACCCGACTTGGGATTTCATATTGGCTTAAGAGCTATTCAAATTCCTGATAAACAGGCGGAAAAATTTATGGAGGTTTGGCAGGCAAAAAAGAAAAAAGAAGCGGCAATTCAGGAAATTAAAAAGAAAATTTCCGAAAGAGAAGAGAAAAAACCAACGCTGGAACAAAATAAGGAGGTAGTTATTCCTCCGGTTATCAGGGTTTATAATTTGGCGGAGAAATTGAATCTGCCAATTACCAAAGTGATGAATGAATTAATCAAGAACGGCGTTTTAACGAATGTTAATGAGAATCTGGATTATGAAATAGCCGCCATCATCGCCGAGAACTTGGGTTTTGAGCCTAAAAAAGGAGAAATAGAACAAGAAAGGCCGCTTTCTTCTTTTAAAAAAGATTTAGAACAGGTTTTATCTCAGGAAAGTGGCGGTAAGATGAAATCGCGGCCGCCGGTGGTGGTGGTTATGGGACACGTTGATCACGGTAAAAGCGCGATTTTGTCGGCCATTCGCGAGGTTGAGATGTTGAGCCGGGAAGCGGGAGGAATAACTCAGCACATAGGGGCTTATCAGGTGGAGAAAAACGGCCGTTTGATCACTTTTATCGATACGCCCGGACACGAGGCTTTCCAGTCTATTCGGGCTCAGGGCGGACGAGCGGCCGATATCGCCATTTTAGTTATCGCCAGCGATGACAAGATCCAGTCCCAAACACTCGAATCGATAAAAGTTATCCAGCAAGAGGAATTGCCTTTTATCGTCGCCATTAATAAAATTGATCAGCCAGGGGCGGATGTGGAAAGAATTAAAAAAGAATTGTCCGCCATTAATTTAACGCCCGAGGATTGGGGAGGAAAAGTTATTTGCGTTCCTGTTTCGGCAAAAACCAAAAAAGGTATAAATGATTTATTAGAGGTTTTGAATTTAGTGGCGGAGATGGAAAAAGGGCGTTTGAATTTCAATCCTTTGGGACACCTTGTTGGCACGGTTATAGAAGCGCGGTTGGATGCAGCCGTGGGGCCGGTGGCCACTTTAATAGTTTATAACGGGATATTGAGAAAAGGAGATAATGTGATTATTGGGAGAAGTTATGGGCGGTTGAGGTCTATTAAAGATCAATATGGAAAACAAAGAGAAGAAGCCGAAGCGGGGCTCCCCGTTCAGATTTTTGGCTTAAAGGGTTTGCCCAGTCCGGGAGATATTGTGGAGGTTATGGCCGACGAAAAAGAATTTAAAAAGAAAGTTAAACAAATATCCATTGCGGCGGATAGTCGGCAGTTGGGAGTGAATAATAATCCAATGGATGAAGTAAAGAAAAAAGAAATAAAATATCTCAACATTATTTTAAAAGCCGATGTTAAGGGTTCTCTTGAAGCGATTGTTTATTCTTTGGAAAAATTGGATTATTCCGAGATAAAAATTAGAATTATTAAAAAAGGACTGGGAAACCTCAATGAATCGGATGTTGAATTGGCAAAAACCACTCAAGCCTTATTAGTCGGTTTCGGCGTCGAAACGGTTGATATGGCTAAAAAATTAGCCAAAGAATCGAATTTGGAAATAAAAACATATTCTATTATTTATGATTTAGTGGAAGATATTAAAAACGCTTTGAATGAACTATTACCCCAAGAAATTTTTGAACAGGGGCTGGGGAAAATGGAAGTGCTTAAGATTTTTCAAAATAAAAATAAGGAAATAATTCTTGGCGGTCGAGTGGCCGGTGGGAAAATTATCAAAGATTCTTTTGTTAGGATTTGGGATGGCAATAAAAAAAACGGAGAAGAAGCGGATTTGAAAGGTGAAGGAAAAATAATCCAGTTACAAATTAACAAACAGGATGTTAGCGAGGCTAGGGTCGGGAATGAATGCGGAATCAAAATCAGAACCTCGGTCGCCACAGTTGCACCCGGAGACATATTGGAAATATATCAAGAAATAAAAAAAGAAAGAAAAATAAGGAAATAACTTGCTTAATTATAAGAAAATGCTAAAATAAGCGTATGCTAGCTATTAAATTCAGTCGTAAAGGAAAAAAAAATCAGCCGTTTTTTCGGCTTGTCGTTTTGGAAAAATCCAAAGATCCTTGGGGTGATTTTTTGGAAGATTTGGGTTTTTATAATCCTTTGACAAAAAAAGTTTCTCTTAAAGAAGAGAGAATCAAATATTGGCTTTCTCAAGGAGCGCAGCCGAGCGGGAGCGTCCATAATTTATTGGTGAATCAAGGCGTTCTTAAGGGGAAGAAAGTCAAAGTAACCGCCGGTCATTATAAGGCGAAAGGCAAAGGGGAGTCGGAGAGCAAGCCAGAAGCGGCAAAGAAGGAAACTGAGTAATCAGAGTGGGGTGGCGGAGATATAATTGAGTTTTATTTTTTTGCATTTCATTTCGGGGTTTCAACCCCTTTTTATGTTTGCGGTTTTGGATTGGCTCGAGGGCTTTAAAGCGTCATCGACAATTATTACTGACGGTTGAATTTTTTTATTCGAGCGACGTTAATGAGAAAAATAAAAAATCAAAATATGTTATCAGGTATTGACATTATTGAAATTTTTTTATAATGTCTATTCTATATTGTTGTAAATTAAAAGATCCTTTAAAAGGAGGAATAAAAAATGCGCAGAACGTATGTTTGGGATCTTGACGATACGCTTATGGATAATACCCACGACTATGCTAAACCGATTTTGGACGCTTGTTGGTTGATTGTTAAAACTTTAGGATGTCGCGCGCCTCATGTTACGGAAATTATAAATATGGAACACGAAATTGACCGCCGGCGAGTAAAAGAGATTAATCCAAAAACAGGAAATCCTTTTCTTTATTCCATGAAAAGATTCCCCGGCTCGCAGGTTGAAACCTACCGAGAAATTTGTCGAAAGGTCGGAATAAAACCAGAAACGGACGTAGAAAAAAAGTTATATAGTCTTGGCCTAAGGGCTTTTGATAAAAAAAGATATTTAAAAGATATCAAATCAGAGGCTTTGCCGGTTTTAAAATTTTTGGCGGATCAAAAAGACGTTTCATTACTTCTGACCAAGGGAGATAATTGGGTCCAAAAAAAGAAAATTGCCGTTCTTAAAACCGCTGGACTTCTTGATTATTTTTCCCAAGTCCGCATCGTTGACGATAAAACGCCAGACGACTTTGAGTTATTTGCCAAGGGTTATGACGGTAATAATCTTTATAGCGTCGGCAATTCTTATGGTTCGGATATTATTCCCGCTCTTAAAGCCGGTTTTAGAGGTATTTTTATTCCGGTAGATACTTGGGAGACGGCGGGAGAAATGGAACAAATCATTTCCAAAGTTGATAAAAGTCGTTGTTGGGTTTTGAAGAATTTATCCGAGATTAAGGATAAATACAAGGAGATGAAGTAGATGAAAGAAATTACAATGAGCATTATTATTTCTTTCGGCGACGGTGTGCAGTTTTAATGAAATATCGCGGGAAGAAAAAGAGCTTTTGAGACGGGCAAAAAATGTTCGAAATAAGGCGCAAGCCCCTTATTCTCATTATCAATCAGGTGGGCGCGGCCGTTTTAAGCGAATACGGGATTATTCATACGGGTTGCAATGTTGAAAGATGCACTTTTACGCAAACAACGCATGCGGAACAGGCGGTGGTTGACAGTATGGTTAAAGCTTTAGGACCGGTAAAAATCAAGGCTATTGCCTTTGTCGGCGTTCCGGAAAAAGATGAAATTATCTTTTTTCCAATAAATAAAGGATTGCCGATCAAGATGGAAAGCATCCCTGTTCCCTGCGGTCATTGTTTGCAGATAATTTGGGAAAACTGTTTTTCTGACCCCGGAGTGCGGATTATTAGCGCGACAAATGACGGAAAAATCATCAAAACAACTATTGGCGACGCGTTACCTATGCGTTTCGGACCCCAAAAATTATCATAAGATTTCAAAATTTGGAATACGGCACTTATTAAAAAGCGCCGTATTTTATTTTACGGCTCTATAGATATAGAATCTATAAGAAAATTGAGTTTATTTTATAATTTTTCTACTTTAAATCCCTTGCTATCAATTATTATTTCTGTTATAATGTTGTCTGGTATAACAAATTGTTCCACGAGAAACATTTCTTTTTAATTCTTTTAAAATATGTTCTTATGTCTAAGGTTTTAGAAATTATTAATACAGAAAAACTCTCTTTAGATTTTATCGCCGGTTTAGTTACAAGTCAAGGATATTTTAGTTGGGTGACTCAACATAGAACTCAGCAAAAAGTGCCTGTTTTCCAGATTAGATTGCCTTATGACGAAAAAGATCTACTTTTCGGCTTTAAAAATAGTTTAGGATTAAAAGAACCAATTTATGAATATAGGAGTAAAAATCGTTCTTTTGTCTTACTTTTAATTCGTAAAAGAAAAAGTATTAAAGAGATTATTATTCCTGCTTTTGACCAAAAATTGCGCGGAAAAAAGAAAAAGCAATTTGATCAATGGAAGGAGGCATTTTTTCAAGAGGAAAAGAATTGGCGATATCATTATTTTCAAAAAAATAAAGGCCCTAAAATAATGGAAAATGAAAAATTGTAATAAAACAGATTAAGTCCAATAGATTTATCTACAATTTATTAACAAAGATAATTATCAATATTTATTATCGACATAAAAAAAAATTATGCTTAATTAAGCATAATTTTTGCGTCGTCAAATATTATAGATTTAAAACATCTTGATAAACCTTTAAAGTTTGTTGAGCGCACTTTTGCCAAGAATATTTTTCAACCTGGATTTTACCTTTTGTTTTTAGATCTTGTCTTAAGTTTTCATCACTGACTATTTTAAGAATAGTTTTGGCTATTTCTTGAATGTTTTCAGGGTCGAAATAAAGCGCGGCCGGACCGTAAATTTCGGGCAAAGGATTCGCTTTAGAGCAAACGACAGGCAGATTTTCAGCCATTGCCTCTAATCCGGGAAGCCCGAATCCTTCAGTTAAAGAAGGAAAGACATAAGCTAAACTATTTTTATATTGATTTGTCAATTCTTGAGGGGAAATTCTGCCAGTAAAAATAACCTTATCTTCTAAGCCCATTTTTTTGACCATTTTTTGCAACCTTTGGTAAAAATAATCGATCTCTCCCACTAAAACCAGATTGAGGTTTGGTTTTTGATTTAAGACGATTTTAAAGGCCTGAATTAATCGCTCTAGGTTTTTATGGGGGAAGGCATTGCCGACATAGAGCAGGTTTTTATTTTCCGGCTTCATAAATGACTTCTATTTTATGGGCGTCTATTTTTTTATAGTATTTTAAAATTTTTTCTTTGCTAAAATTTGAAACGGCGATAATTTTTTTCGCTCTCTTAAGGGCGTTTTTAATCACTAAAAAGTATACGGCTTTTTTAAAGTAAAAAACTGCGGCCGGTAATTTCGAATCTTTCTTGGTTAGATCTCTTTGAATCAAATCATGGATGGTGACGATAAATTTTTTGAAATAAAAGAGCGGCACGTTAAAATGCGCAAAATGGACTAAATCCAGTTTATATTTATGAAGCTTTAAAGGGAAAAGGATTTGTTCTTTAATTGAGTACCATTGGTAGTCGGCCAGGATTTTATGAAATCGCGGATTTTGAATTTGAAACAAATTAAAGTTTTCCCGTCGCAAAAAGATAAAATACTCGTTATCTTGGTCGAGTTTTTGCAGCTGGTTAAGCAAATTTTGCGTGTAAATGCCGATTCCCGTGCCTATCGGCCCGTAGAATCGAGCGTCAATGCCAATGCGCATCTCCCTTAAATTAGAACTGGTAAATTAGCAAGAAAAGTCCCTTTAAGTATATCACAAATTATTTTAATTATCAGTTTGTTTTGTTATTTTAGTTTGAAAATAAAAATTTCTCTTAAAATTCTTTGGTCGGGCCTGGAATAGATGACTGATTGGCGGCGAGTAATTTTAATCTCGGGATTTTTCAGCAGATAAGCGGGTAAAAAGGGTTCTAGACACCAGCCGACTTTTTCCAAGTCCGTTAGAATCGGCAAAAAACGCGTTTCTTTCCCGATTTTATACGCCGGAAAAATGATCACCACTCGTCCGTTTGTTTTTAGAATTTTTTTAAACTCTTTAAAGGCGTCGATATATAAATTGGATATTTTTTTAATTTCTTTATCAACGCCGGCAGGCCCGCCTGCGCCGGCAGGCCCGCCTGCGCCGGCAGATGATTTTTGCCTTTCAAATTTTAACGGCCCTAAATAAGGTTCGGTGACGATGGCATCGACGGATCGGGGGGGCAAATTTTTTGAAATATTTCTGACATCGTTTTTAAAAATTTTTATGTTTTGACTTGGTGTATTTTTGTCTTCTTGGCTTTCGACTGACGGGCGTTTTTTTAGTTTTTCCAAAAGCCAGTCCAGATTTTTTTTGGTATTTTGAATCGCCGCCTGGTCGTTGTCCGCGCCAATTATGTTTTTATATCCCATTAATATGGCTTGTTGCAGAATAGTTCCCGCGCCGCAAAATGGGTCTAAAATGACCGCCTCCGGCTTAAAACAGGACGATAAATTAATCATAATTTTCCCCAATTTTGGCGGAATCATTCCTTTTTCAATGGTTCTAAACGGCCGGGCGAAATCGTAGAAACTATATTCCTCGAATTCTTGGCAGGATAAAGTTTTACCGACTAAAAGGCGATTTTTTCCTTTAAATAAAACTATTTCCGCCCCCTGATCCAGGAGTTTATTTTTTTTAATGACCACTGAAGATAAGTCGGGTTTTTTTGAAACAACCCAGCGGCAAGAAATCCCTTTTACTTTAAATTTTCTTTTTATATCCAAAGAGATGTTTTTTATTTGTCTTTCCAGTCCCTTAAAATCCGTTTCTTCAGAGAGTTTATAGACGCTAAAACCAAAATAAATTTTTTTCAGCCCTTTTGGCAAAAGATTAATCGTTTTGTTTAGGGTTAAGTCGGGAAAAACGCGGCCGATTTTAATTGTCCCCCCCAATTTTTTTTGCAAAAGAGCATAATCAAGTCCGGCGTTTTCTTTTGTTTCCATAATTAAAGCCTGGCCATTGAGGCATTTTAACTTGAATTCTCCAGTCGGCAGGACTTTGGCGACCTCTGCCGCCGAAAGTGTTCGATTGCTGCCTAAAATAAAAAAGTGAAGCATGAATCGATTATGGCACAGATGGCGATAAATATCAACTTTACTCTTGTTTTATTTTTTTACTATGTTAAAATATAAAACATCAATAAAATGTTAAATAATCCATTATGTACGAGTTGCTTTATATTGTGCCCTCTCCTTTTACGGAAAAAGATTTGCCAAATATTTCGAAAAAAGTGGAAGAAATTGTCAATTCTTTTGGCGGAAAAATTAAACAAGAAGAAAATTTGGGCAACAGGAAACTGGCCTATCCGATTAAACAGATTTATCGAGGATTTTATGTTTTAGTCGAATTTGAAGTCGATTCTTTGAAGCTGAAAGAATTAAATCTTAAATTAAAACTAACTCCTGAAATCTTAAGATATTTAGTTACTAAAAAAATCCCTGTTGTTTTTAAAAAAAGAAGGCCTTTTAAAGAGGGAGTTGCCGGAACTCTAGACGAGTCACAAAAGGAAAAAGGGGGAGAGATAAAATCTTCTTTAACAGAAGAGGAAAGAGAAGAGAAGCAAGAAGGAAAGCAAGAAGGAAAACAAGAAGAAAAAAGGGGGAAAAGGGCAAGGACACCGAAAGTCGATTTTAAAAAGTTGGGAGAAAAAATCGATAACCTGTTTAAACTATAAATAAAATAATTCAAATTTGCCTGCCGGCGCAGGCAAATGAATTAGTGTTATTAATAAGATTTTTATGAATGTTAATAAAGTCATTATTTTGGGGAATTTGACCAGAGATCCTGAAACAAGAACCACTCCTTCGGGGCAAACAGTCGCCTCTTTCGGCTTGGCTACCAATCGTTTTTGGACGGACAAAGAAAGTGGAGAAAAAAAAAGGCAGACCGAATTTCATAACGTGGTGGCGTGGGGAAGATTGGCGGAAATAGCCCAACAATTTTTAAAAAAGGGCAGTTTAACTTATATTGAAGGACGGTTGCAAACAAGGGAGTGGGAAGATCAACAAGGCAATAAGAAATATCGTACGGAGATTGTCGCCGAAAAGATGCAATTAGGCCCTCGTCCGTTTGGGCAAGTTTCCAATAAGCCGTTTTCCGGCGACGACAAGAATGCGGTCGAGATAAATGAGCCGTCTCTTTCTGAAGAAATCAACGTTGAGGAAATTCCCTTTTAAGCGAATAAAACAATTCAAACGCCCGGCGTTTAGACAAGTTTGTTTTTATAAAAAACGTTTATTGGAAGCCGCGGAAAGGAATTATAATTAAGAATTTATGGAAGAACAAAAACATTGTTATTTTTGCGTCAATAGCCTAAGAGACATCGACTATAAGGATATTGAGACCCTGCGCCGTTTTATTTCCGTTTATGAGAGAATCCTTCCCAGACGCAAAAGAGGAACTTGCGCCAAACACCAAAGAAAATTGTCTCAGGCAATCAAGCGAGCCAGGTTTATGGCATTGCTGCCATTTGTCAAAAAATAATCTTAAGCGGATTTTCATGAAATAAGAAGCGGTTTTAATATTTCGCGTCGATTGTCGACGGTAATTTTTGCCCTTATGGATATTAATGATCTTAAAAAAGTCGGCGTCATAATTCAGTTTGACAACAGTCCTTATCAGGTGGTTTATTCCCAGCACGCCAGGACGGCTCAAAGAAAACCGTTTGTCAGAACAAAACTCAAAAATTTGATTACTGGCCAGATTTTAGAAAAGACGTTTAATGGTTCTGACCGAATACAAGAACCGGACGTAGAAAAATCAAAAGCGAGTTTTCTTTACGCGGAAGGAGATAAATTCTTTTTTATGGACAGCGAGTCTTATGAACAATTCTTCCTAACCAAGAACTCTCTGGGAGGCAGAGAGAAATTCTTAAAGGAAGGGCTGGAAGTAAGAACTCTTATTTTTAATAAGGAACCGGTTAATATAGAATTGCCCACAAAAATAGATTTGAGAGTTGTTGAGTCCCCTCCGAGCATTAAAGGGAATTCGGCCACCACGCCAACTAAAGTCGTTCTTCTTGAAACCGGGGCGGAAATTAGCGCGCCGATATTTATTAAAAAGGACGACGTGATTAGGGTTAATGCGGAAACCGGAGAGTACGTGGAAAGAGTGTAATATAATAATATAGTTAATTTCCGTTTTAATGGTTCAAATTTGAAGAGTTGTAATGATTTACTTATGACGATTGAAGAAATATTTAACAATGCCGTCGATTCAAAGGCCTCTGACATCCATTTGGCGAGCAATACGCCGGTCCTTTACCGGATTGACGGCGTTTTAAAGCCGATGAAAGATTCGCCGTGCCTTAAATACGAATCCATTTTATCTTTGATTGAATCAATTATTAGCAAAGATCAGAGAAACGTCCTTTTTAAAGATAAGTGTTTGGAACTTTCTTATCAAACCAAAAATGACGTTCGTTTAAGGATTAATATTTACTGGGAAAAAGGTGAATTGTCTTTGGCCGCGCGATTGATCTCGCCCAGGATACCGACCATGAAAGAAGTTGATTTGCCTGAGTCGGCCCGCAAATTGGCCGATGCCCGTGACGGATTATTTTTGGTGACCGGGCCGACGGGTTGCGGAAAATCGACTACTTTAGCGGCTATTCTTGATTACATTAACGAGAAAAGAGCTTGTCATATAATTACCCTGGAGGATCCCATAGAGTTTGTTTTTAAGCCCAAAAAAAGCCTTATCTCCCAACGGGAATTAGGCAGAGATATGACTTCTTTTCAGTCGGCGCTTAAACATATTGTTAGGCAAAACCCCGACGTTATTCTGGTCAGTGAAATGAGAGACTTGGAAACAATCGGGTTGGCGATTACTTTGGCTGAAACAGGGCATTTGGTTTTAGCCACCCTTCACACGCCTAACGCTCCCCAGACCATTGATCGAATTATAGATATTTTTCCAACCGATCAGCAAAAACAAATCAGATTGCAGATCGCCTTGTCTTTAAAGGCGATTATTTCCCAGCATTTGTTGCCTAAAATAGGCGCTGGTCGAGTAGCGGCGAGGGAAATTCTTGTTAACACGCCAGCCGTGGCTAATTTAATCAGAGATAACAAAGTCGCGCAAATCAGATCGGCTTTGCAGACCGGCCTCCGGGAGGGAATGTGCACTTTAGAGCAAGACCTTAAGCGACTTTACCGTCTCGGGCTTATTACTCTGGAAACAGCGACCAGTCAAGCTAATTATCCGGAAGAAATATTAAAAGAATAAGAGTTTTATTTATTATGTCAGACCCTAAGCCGGCAAATAAGCCCGTTATTTGAGGTTTAGGGTTTATGGTTTTATTCAATTTTTGAAAAAATAATTGAATTGCCCGCCCGCCATAATTTGAATCTCTATAGCTTAATGGACAAAGCACTGGTCTTCTGCCCGCCATGGCCTGAGCCTCTATAGCTTAATGGACAAAGCACTGGTCTTCGGAACCAGTGATGGAGGTTCGATTCCTCCTAGAGGCACTGGCGATGGCAGGCGGGTCGGGACCAGTGATGGAGGTTCGGATTTTGTCAAACAAAATGCATTGAAAATCAATAATCAATAAATTTTTTTATGCCTTTTAAAAGAATATTTGAACAATTATTTAAACGGCCGTCGCCGTTGAAAAAAAATATTTTCACCGGCGCGTCTCAGATAGAATCCGTTAGTAAAGAGGATCTGGAAATTGATGATAGAAAATTAATTGAAATGTTGCGTCATCTTTGCGAAGAACCGATTACTGACGCTAAAAATATGCCGGTTTATCTCTTTAAGGATGTTTGGAAAAGGTTTAAAACAACCGACTTAAGAGTTATTACGGAAAGCGAGGTATATAAAAAGATGTTAGAAAAGGGTTTTGTTTTGGGTTCTGGCGAAGAGAGAATTTATTATGGAGAAAAAGCCGGTCAGTTTTCCGAAACTGAGCGGGCAAATATCCATTTGGGAGTGGATTATATGGTGAAAGAAGGGATAAAAGTGTCGGCGGTGGCTGATGGCGAAGTGATTGAAGTTGAAAACATCGGCAAAGAAAAACAAGAGTTATTTGAAAGCTATGGACAAGGGCTTTATCGAGGAGAAGGCGGTTATGGCAATATGATTCTTCTGGAACATAAATTAGGGAGCGGGAAAGCGTTTTATTCCCTTTATGGCCATTTGGGGTCACCGGAGAATCCTCTAAAAGTAGGAGATAAGATCAAAAAAGGAGAGGTTATTGGCGCGGTGGGCAAATCCTTCAGTCTTGAAAATGGCGGCTGGCCATCGCATTTACATTTTAATATTTTAAAAGAAAAAGACGCGATTGCCGGTTATGGAGCAAAAGAAGAAATCAAAAAAATGATCGATCCTTTGGAGGTTTTTAATCAAAAAAAATAGAGATTATCATCTTCTAAAAATTTGGGCCCGTAGTACAGCGGGAGTACACCGCATTCGCATTGCGGAGACACGAGTTCGATTCTCGTCGGGTCCATTGTATTGATGTATTGAAATAATATTTCTGCGAATAAGGACAAAAATGCTAGAGAGGGTTGTTTGGGCAGTAAAAAGAGAGCGGATTAAAAATATTAACAAATCAATGTTATAAGTTTATAATTTTTTATTATTTGGATTTTTCACAATTTGGAAAAGGAGGGAGTTTTGAAAATCGATGTTATTTGTTTCGACTGGAATGGCACCTTGCTCGACGACCTGCAGATTGTCTTTGAGGGCGTTAAGGCGATTTTTAGTTATTTTGGGAAACCGATGCCGCCTCTTGAAGAATATCGCCGGGAAATGGGGAATGATTATTTGCCTTTTTATCGGAAAAGGGGCATTGACGGGTCTCGAGAATTGCTGAATCGGATTATGGCTGAAAAAATTCTTTCTTTGCCTCAGCCGAGAATTTTCGACGATGCTTTGATGACGATATCTTTTTTCCGGGAAAGAGGCGTAAAAACCGCTTTAGTGAGCTTAAGGCAGGAGAAGGGTTTATTCGCGGATTTGTCTGCAAATAAAATTGAAAATTTTTTTGATTTTGTTCGTGCCGGCGCGCTTAATAAAACCGAAGTTTTAAAGGAGATGCTAAGATTTTTTAAGGCGTCGGCAAGAGGGGTGATAAGCGTCGGCGATATGGCAACGGATATAATAGCAGCTAAAAATGCTGGTGTGATTTCCTGCGGAATAGCCCACGGTTATCATAGCAAAAAAAATCTTGTTGAAGCCAATCCCGATTTTCTTATCGAGCATTTGCGGGAATTAAAAACGATCGCAGTCAACGGGTCTTAATGGCCCGTTTTTATTTTATATCGATTTCTATTTCCGGACTATTAGTCGCTTGGTCATAAAGGTCAATGGTTTGCGCCCAGAGTTTATACCGTCCCTGATTAGTCGTTTTCCAGATAAAATCAATCTGACCGCTGGCTTCAGGGTTAAAAACGGTTCCTAAAAGAGATATTTGGCGGGAGTCTTCGTTTTGGGCAAAGAATTTAACTGTTTTTATTTCCCATAACGGAGTTAAAACGGAAAGGGTTAAAGGAAAATCGGCTAAAAAAAGCGTTTGATTATTTTGAGGATTAAGCCAAGAAAATTCTCTTTTAAAAAATTGAGTGGTGGTAATCCGGATCTCCTGGCTTTTAGTATTATCAATATCGTCAAAGGCCGTGGCTTTGAGTTTATGCTCTCCTATGGACACTCCGGCCAAATTCAGCGAACATTGGTATGGTTTTTCTTCCGCAATGTCTAAGGGGAAATTATCCAAGAAACAAACTATTTTTTTAATTCCCCGCGGGGCCGCGGCTTGCAGGTCTATTTTTAAGATATTTTCATTGATGACCGCTGCGTTCTCCGGACTAAGAATGGACAAATTCGGTTGGTTGGCCGGCACATGCAAATCGTCATATTCAACCGGTGGCATTTCAAAAATACTGCCCTCTTTAAGATCGGCAAAGCATTTTTTATTTTTTGTTTTTTCATCGGGCGGAGTAAGCCAATCTTTTATTCCTTTTTCCCAAGCCGCGTATTGCGGATCGGCTTCCGGATTCTCCGGCGCCGGCCCTAGGGGATTATTTTTATCCACGTAGTAGAGAATGGGGTAATATTTTTTAAATGTTTTTTCAATGATAAAAGCGGAAGGAGTTAAATCAGTGGCCAGTTTGCCCGAAGCTTTGTCTATTTTTAGAGAAATTTCTTCTTGAGGAATTTCGCCGTTAAGGATTGGTTTATTGGTGGTTACCGGTTCCGGGGAATTGAATTTTTTGGGAGGGGTATTGATTAGGCACTGTTTCATAAATTCCTGCCAGATAGGAGCGGCGACGGTCGAGCCGTCAGCTCGATTATCCATGGCTTCGTTGCGGCTATTACCGACCCAAACCCCAGTCGCCAAATCGGGAGTATAACCGATAGTCCAGGCGTCGCGAAAATCGTTAGTAGTTCCGGTTTTGGCGGCTACTGGCCGGTCGGGCAGGGTTAAAAAATTATTCTCTCCGAAAACAAAAGATCTGGACTGATTGTCGGATAAAATATCATTGATTAAACGAGAGATTTGCGGTTCAAAAATTTTTTCCGCTGTTAAGGGCGTTAAATCATTTTCTTCAAGAATATTTCCTTCATTGTCTTGGACTTTTAAAATAGAAACAAGAGGGATTTTTTTGCCTTCGCGGGCAAAAACAGAAAAAGCGGCCACGTGTTCTAATAATTTAATCTCGCCGCCGCCTAAAACTAAGGATAAACCATAGTGACTCGGATCGGATAGGGTGGTATAACCCATTTTTTTGGCCAAGTTTAAGACATTACTCAAGCCCGCCAGATAAAGCGTCTTGACCCCCGGGATATTGAGAGAACCAGCCAAAGATTGGCGCATGGTTACGGGACCATGACATTTTTCATCGTAGTTTTTAGGAATATAATCTTTGGCGCCGGGTTCGGAACTGACCGGACCAAAAGCGGTTTCAACGTCAAAAAGAATCGTATCCGGAGTATATCCTTTTTCAAAGGCGGCGGCGTAAACAATAGGTTTGAACGACGACCCCGGTTGCCGCGGCCGAGTGGCGATGTTGACTTGGCCGTCAATTGAATCGTCAAAAAAATCTTTTGATCCGACCATGGCCAAAATTTGGCCGCTAGCCACGTCAAGAGAGACTAAAGCGGCGTTAGTCGCCTTGAAGTTTTTTTCATTGTTCGCCGCGTATTTTTCAATTGTTTGTTCGGCAATTTTCTGCTTATTGATATCCAAAGAGGTAATAACTTTAAGTCCTCCCTGTTCAACCAGGCGTTGTCCGTATTTTTCCGTTAATAAGGATTTAACATACATTACGAAATGAGGAGCGACGATATTTTCGCGCCGGGGAGTGATTTTTTTTAAAGTATCGGTATTTTCCGCTTGAAGGGCTATTTCTTGGGTAATGTAATTTTCTTCGGCCATTGTTTTCAAGATATAATTTTTCCGCGCCACTAGTTCTTCGCGATAATCCCCGTAAGGAGAATAATAACTCGGAGCTTTGACGAGGGCGGCTAAAAGCGCGGCTTCGTCAAGCGTCAAGTTTTTGACCGATTTGGAAAAATATATTTGGCTGGCGGCTTCGGCTCCATAAGCGTTTGAACCATAAGGGATTTCATTGAAATACATTTGCAAGATTTCTGGTTTTGAATATTTTTTTTCTATTCGGTAAGCCAAAATCAGTTCTTTTATTTTTCTTTGATAAGTTTTTTGCTGGGTTAAAAAGGCATTTTTGATAAACTGTTGGGTCAAGGTTGAACCGCCCTGGACCTTGCCGCCTTGAATAAGATCAACAAGAATAGATCTGATAATCGCTTTTAAATCAAATCCCGGGTGGGTAAAAAATTCTTTATCCTCGGCCACCAAAGTCGCTTGAATCAAGTACTGGGGAATATCTTCCAGTTTGACCAAAGTTCTTCTTTGTTCGGCGAAAATTTCATAAAGGACTGTTTGACCGGCGCGGTCGTAAATTTTAGTGCTTTGGGCGACATTCCGTTGCAATAATTTTTCCGGTTGAGGCAAGCTGTAGGTCAGCCAGGCCAAACCAACGCTTATCAAGACGCCCCCTAACAAGATTAACAAAAAAAGAACAAGGGAGAATTTTTTTATCCAGCCTTTTTTGATTTTTTTTCTTCGGTCGGGAACTAAAGTTCTTTTAATAAAAATTGACTTAGTCGTCGGAGGTTTTTTAATTACTCGAGTCCGCCATTGAGAAGATTTTTTTCTTGTTTTTGGAGACATAGGGAAATTATTTTAGCATTTTTAAAGAAAAAAGAAATAGAAAATAAAGTGTCTCCAATTATATTTTTAGTTGGCGGCATTTTGCTTGTTTTTCTTTTTCTTAGTGCTAAAATAAAAAAGCCGTTGTCTACTTGCGAATTTGAAGGCGAGTGATATACTAGGGATAAATAAGGATTTTTGCGGATGTAGATTATTTTGGGTTTAAAAGATAAAGAAACAGGGAAAAATTTGAGAAGTTTTTTAAAGAGGACAAAAATTTAAATTATTATTTTTAGAAATTAAAGTGTCGGGAAATGAAAATTATGGGCAGTAAAAAAACAAGACGTTTTAAATTGACAATTATTTTTCTGATAGGCGTTTTTCTGATCACTTCCGGCTTGGGCTGCAAAGGAACGTCCAAAGATTTGAAAGAAAAAATTAAACCGGTAAATTTGGTTTATTGGCGGACTAAAGACGGCCAGGACGCCTTTTCCGCCATTCTTCAAGGATTTCAAAAATTATATCCTTACATTTCGGTTACCTATAGAGTGATTCGGGAGGAAGAATACGAGCAAGCTCTTCTTGAGGCCTGGGCCGAGGATCGAGGCCCGGATATTTTTTCCATTCCGAACACCTGGCTAGGCAAGTATCAAAGCAAGATTTTACCCCTTAAAATAGGCGAAGAAATATCAATGGCGAAAAGGGTCGTGACCGGCACGGTTAAAAAAGAAGAAAAGATAGTTGAAGAAAAGAAAAAAGTTCCCGATTTAAGGCAATTAAGGGAGACCTTTGTGGAAACCGTGCCCAAAGACGTGGTTTTTAACAACCAGATTTATGGCTTGCCTTTATCTTTGGATATTTTATCCTTGTATTACAATCGCGATTTTTTAAATAGCGCCGGAATCGTCACTCCGCCTCAGACCTGGGAAGAATTTGCCAATGTGGTTAAAAATTTAACTCTTCAAGATCGTTACGGAGAGTTTATCCAATCCGGAGCGGCAATGGGAACGGCGGAAAATATTTCTTATCCGACGGATATTCTTTCTTTACTGATGCTGCAGAACGGGGCTTTAATGGTCGGTGGGAATAATCGGGCTACTTTTAACCAATCGCTGCCCGGAGACTCCGGTTATTTTCCGGCCCAAGAGGCATTAAAATTTTATTTAAGTTTTGCCAATCCGAGTTCGGAAATTTATACTTGGAATCAAGACGTTTCTGGCGATTTAGACGCTTTTGTCGCCGGTCGTTTGGGGTTTATGTTCGGCTATTCGGATTATCTGGCCGTGATCAAGCAACAAGCCCCTAAATTAAATTTTGACATAGCTAAAGCGCCGCAAATTAGCGGTTCTTTGAAAGAAGTCAATTACGCTCGATATCCCATTGAAACGGTTTCTAAAAAAACCAAGTATCCCAATCAGGCCTGGGCTTTGGTTTTATACGCCGCCGAAGCCGCGAACGCCAAAACATTCATTGAACGGACTAAATATCCGACGGCTCATCGGGATTTGATTAGCCAGCAATTGCAGGATTTTGATTTAGCGCCCTTTGTTCAAGGAGTTTTAACCGCTCAAACCTGGTATCGGGGGAAAAATTATTCTTTGGTTGAAGAATCTTTTAAAGAAATGATTAACGATGTTATGACGGGAAAGAAGAAAATAGATGAAGCAATTAACTACGCCACTAATAAAATTAACTTGACTTATTAAGCGGTTTAGATTTTCCGAGATTTAAACAGAAAAAAAGTTTTATTTTGAAATTAGATATTATTTTTAAAAACAATTTATCTATGCGTTATAAAAAAATAATTTTAATTTTCTTAATTTTCGTTTTTGTTTTTGGTTTTGTTCATACCGATCGGGCGGGAGCTAAGGGGAAGTTAGTGCGGAATATCGGCGCCGGAAGAACTTCAACCTGCGAGCTGGAGGACGATAAGTCGGGGGAATATAAGTGCACATGCCAAAGTGCGAATAATGTAAGAAATTGCCGAGTCGGGCAGTTTATCAGCGATCCGATTTGCGCTTGCTGTGGCGATTGCACTTTAGAAAATTTTATTGAACTGGGAGTTAATGTCGCGAATATTATTTTGAAGTTTTTAGGCGTCGCCACTTTAATCTTTTTTATCATCGGCGGTTTGACCTGGATGACTTCCGGCGGCTCGGCGGATAAAGTGGCTCTGGGTAAAAAGATGGTTGTCGGCGCTTTAATCGGCATGGTGATAGTTTTAAGCGCTTTTACTTTAGTGCGTTTTTCCATGGAAAAGATTGGACTTAAAGAAGGTTATTTGCCTAAACCTCAGGCGGAGCCGGCAGAACAAAAATAATCATAATTTAATTTTAAATTAATTTTATTATGTTTAAAAATAAAACCATAAGATTTTTTACCGCCTTTGTTTTAGTTTTCCTACTTTTGACTTGTTTTTGGGGGCAAAGTACAAAAGTCAACGCGGCGACGAAGTTGCCCGACCCGAAGTTGCCGGAGTTGCCCGACCCTCTAAATATGAAAGAGGGGGGAGTAGAAGGCGTGATTACAAAGGTTATTAAAGCTGTTTTGGGTTTAGTTGGGGTTTTGGCTTTGGTAATGTTTATTATCGGCGGTTTGACCTGGATGACTTCCGGTGGCTCGGCGGAAAGAGTTAAAAAAGGTAAAGATACTGTTGTCTGGGCGGTTTTAGGACTGGCGCTTATTTTTTTCAGTTATGCCGTTATAAATTTTGTTTTAAATGTTTTAATGAAAAAATAAAGAATGTAAGTTTATTGAATCCCTGAATAAGGAGAATTTCATTGTGGATAAGTTTAGGATTGACTGATTTTCGCTTTGTGTTTTAATATAACATAAATAATCAAAGTTCCTTTAAAGAGATACAGACGAGGAAGTTGTTTTTGCGTTCGTTTCTCTTTTGGAAAATTAATTAAAATTGTTTTTAGGTCGCATTTTAAAATTCATCCTTGTGGGACGGGAGGATGAGAAAAGGTATTCAAATGAAAAAAACCTTATTGGCTATTAGTTCGGGAGTATTACTCGCGGTTTTACTCGCGCCATTGGCTGCTTCCGCGGTTTTGGATTTAGGAAACGCCTATTTAGAGAATTTTGGCGATGAAGCCAACTATGGACAAAAGACATTGCCCGCAGTTATCGGCAATATCGTCAAAATCATTTTAAGTTTAGTCGGCTTGGTGGCGGTAGTTTTAATTATTGCCGCTGGCTTTATGTGGATGACTTCCGGCGGAAGCGAAGAAAAAGTGAAAAAAGCCAAGGATTTGATGGGCGCCGCGGTTATCGGTTTAGTGATTGTGGTGGTTGCTTACGCCGCCGCGACATTTATTGTCAACGCCTTGACGACTTCGACAGAAGCTTAGATTTTGTTATTTAATAGCAGTTTTCAAATATGAGGCGTCTTATTAAAAAAAGACAAATTCTTGTGTTTGTTTGTCTGATATTTTTAGGATTTTTAATTTGTCCGGTTTTGGCCGCCGAGGATTCCCCTAATGAAACTTTAAAATCATTGGAGGACGTGGCGGGACAGGCCGGATTAAAAACAGAAACCAGACTTCCCGTCCTAGTCGGGAAAATAGCGGAAAAAGCCCTTCAGCTTATAGGGTTAATAATGGTAGTTTTGTTGATAAGCGGCGGCTTTATGTGGATGACTTCAGGCGGAAGCGAAGAAAAAGTGAAAAAAGCCAAAGATTTGATGGGCGCCGCGGTTATTGGTTTAGTGATTATTATTTTGGCTTACGCCATTGCTCATTTCGTTATTGTAAAATTGTCCGAAGTGACCGATATCAAACCGCCTGATCAATAAAAATAAAATCGCTTTTATGGCGATAAAAAAATACCCCTTCAAGGGTATTTTTTTATTTTGGATTTTTAAAAACATAAATTGAGCAACCATCTCTTAAATTGATACTTTCAAGTAATTGCCAATTGTTTTTAATAAACCAATAAAAGACTAATTTTTTTAAATCGAAACCGAAGGGAAGGCGTTGAACCAAAAAAATTCGGTTATAATTCTGGGTAAAATCGGCGAGTTTTTTTACATTCTCTTCGTTGACAATATCCTGCCAGTTTTTCTTTATGATCCGCGATTCGTAGGAAAGGTTATCGTCTAAAGGATAAAAACCTTGAAGAGGTAGCGCTCCTTGATAATAGTGCCGAAAAAGCATTTCCTGGCAAAAAGAGTGAATAATTATTTTATCTCCGGGTTTTTCATTTTTTTCAATCCAATCAGTTAGATTTTTTGCTTGATTATGGAAAGTCACATTGTTTAGAATGGACAGAGAACCGCAAACAAGGAGTAGGGTTAAGGCCACTGAGCTAAAAGATAATTTATTTAACCGATAATGGTTGCCGCGTTTTAATTTTAGAAAAAGGTGAACGTTAAATTTTTTAAAACTGTATCCGATAATTAAATAAATAGCCCCGGAGGAGGAGACGAAATAAAGAGGGGAATTAATTTGTAAAATAAAACCGATTAAAAGAGGGATAAAAAGCCAGGTGAGAATAAAAATTTCGACCGGGCCCAAATGGCTTTTTATTTCCCATTTGTTTTCAGGATTTTTTTTGAATTCAATAACAAAAACGACGATAAAAAAGATGAGCAGAGAATTAATTAGAAATTCAAGAGATGGCAGGGGAGAGCCGGAGGTAATAAAGGCCCTTATGGCTGAAAAGAAATAGAAATTCGTTTTCGGGGTGTGAAAAAACCAACCTTGAGATAGATCTCCCCCTTTATCCAAGAGAATAGTAGGAATAAACCAAGTGAGAAAAACGGCAGCTAGAATTAAGATTAGCCCGATTAAACGAAGAAGGCGTTTTTTATCGATTAATGAACAATAGTAAGCGAAGAATAGGTATAAAAATTGCGAAAAAATTGTCAGACAACCGAAAATATGGGTGAGAATTAAAAATAAAGAACTAATAAACCAAAGTAAAGGGTTTTTTGCTTGTTCTTTTCCAGTAATTAGTTGCCAAAAAAAATACATTGAGGCCAGGGAAAGAAAAAAAATCATCGAATACATTCTTACTTGAGATGAATGCCAGATTTGATAAGGAGAAAGCGCGGCTAAGAGAGCCGCGACTAAACTCGCCCTTTTTATTTGTTCGTCGGCGTTTTCTCCTTTTTGATTAAATGTTGAAAAGAGCAGTCGCGCGACAAAAAAGGTCGCTAAAACGCCGAGTAAGCCGAAAAACAGCGCTGGCAAGCGATTAAGAAATTCATCAAAATGGGCTATTTTAGTCCAAAAGTGCGTTAAAAAATAAAAAAACGGAGGATGATTTTCCGCTAGCGTCCAGGAAAATTTTAATAAAGGCAAAGAAGAAAAATGGACGGTGAAAAATTCGTCAAAACTAAACGGCCCGCGGCATATTAGGGCGGCTATTCGTAAAATGCCAGCCAGTATTACAATAAAAGTTAATTTGTTTTTATTTTTTAAAATCATTTTTTATGGTTTAAAAACGGTTTTGTTTCATTTTTTAATTTGTTTATAATTTCGGTTTTTTAAATCATACTTTAACCTAACAAGGGTTTTTAAGAAAATCCAAATTTCTTTTCGGTTAAACTTTGATTGCCCTGTTTTTCGATTGACAAAAATAACCGGTACTTCTCTGATTCGGGCTTTGTTTTTTTGCGCGAGAAACAAAATTTCTTCTTGCCAAGAATAGCCCTGGCTTTTAATTTCTTGATAAGGGATTTTTTTTAAAAATTCTCCTTGATAGCCGCGAAAACCGGCGGTGGCGTCTTTGACTTTGAGTCCCAAAATTATTCTGGCGGCTCGATTGCCGGCCCAGGAGCAGAATTTTCTCCAATGATTCCAGCCGATGATTTTTCCGCCTGGAACATAGCGCGAGCCGATGACGATGTCGGCCGACTCGGCCGCAATTATGAGTTTTGGCAGGTCTTCGGGGTTATGCGATAAATCGGCGTCCATTTCAAAAACCAAATCCGCCCCTTGTTCTAGCGCCTTTTCAAAGCCCAATTTATAAGCGCTGCCCAATCCGGATTTTTGGCGACGGTGAATTACCCGGATCGGATATTTTTTGCTTAATTCCTCGGCCAATAATCCGGTTTTATCCGGAGAGTTATCGTCGATAATAAGCAGGGTCAGGTTTGGAATTTTCAGATTGAAAATTTTTTCAACCAAAATCGGCAGACTCTCCTTTTCGTTATAGGTGGGAATAATAATATAGATTTTCATATTTCAATTTAAAATCCAAAGAGGTTTGTGCTTTTGAAATTATTTTATTTTATAAATTATCGCCCCTTGATCTTCGTATGCTTTTTCCATATTCGTTGATTTTTTCAACAGTTGGCCGAATTTTTCGTCTCTTTTATCAAAAAGAATATACCCGGCGCCGAATTTTTCTTTGATCAGCGAGGCGGTCTCTTTGGGGTCGGTTTTATTATTGACCAGGTCGGCCCAAATTTTATATAGATTTTTGTTTTTTTCGTACATGAAAGTTTGGTCAAGGCCGTTAATGTAATAATTGGCGTCATTGAAGTAGAAGAGTTCGGGAAAAATATCCCAGCGGCTTTGGAAGATAATTTCTCCCGGTTGAGTTTTGTCCTTCAGCCAGCGCGAGGCCGCCTGCAGGTGGGTAAGCGGCAATCGTTGGCCGGCGTATAAATCGCGAGCGTCTTTAATGCTTTGATTAAAATAAAGAATCACGAAAAATCCCGACAAAAAAACAAAGAAAATAGCCGAGATAAAATAAAAGATATTCTCTGGACCTTGAAAAAGTTTGTTAAAATGCTCTTTGATTTTTTTCCAATTTATTTTTTCGCCTATTTGCGCAAAATTAAGAGCGGAAAAAAAGATGGCCGAGGGAATAAAATATTCAACATTGCGCCGGGCTTTCAAGGTGTAAAAGAGGAAAAATATGGAAATAAAGAGAAAAAACCAAGAGGAAGTTTCTCGGTTTTTTTTGGCGCTGATAAACCAAGCCAAGGAAATAAGCCAGAAAATCAGGAGGGGTAAAATATTGAAGAAAAAAGAAGGGGCTTTGGGCGGATACCATTCGGCGCCCACGCCGATGAGTTGATGGTAGTTTAGGACGGCGATTTTAACTGTTTGAAACCAATAAAAAGGCAGGGTTTTCGGAAAATAAGGGTTGATAATCAGTCCGAGGCAGAGTCCCAAAATACAAGCGCAAAGAAGTTTTATGTTTGTTCTCGTAAAAAAGCGGCGCGTCAAATATAAAAGATAAAATATAAAAGATGAAAAACACAAGCGCAAAAACAAGAAAATATTTTTAAATTTTTTATCTGTATTTTTTGTTTTTGATTTTTTATTTTTGATTTTTTGAGATAATTCAGTCCATTGATTATTCAGTTCTTGGCATGTTTTGGCGAAACAGTATATCAAAACAGACAATAGCATTAAGGGCCAGGCCCCGTAAAGCCAGACATAGAAAAAAGAAAAAATAAAAAGTAGAAAATGCTTTTTAAATATTAGGGAGTAAAATCCCAGGATAAGGATAATGACGGAAACCGCTGGCGCTCGGGTGAATGAGAGTCGAGTCAAAAAAGGAAGAATAAGAAAAGCGCTTGAAGTCCAAAGCAGGGGCGCTTTTGTTTTTAACCGGCGTAACAGCCAATAAATAGCCAGAAAAACCGCGGCGGCGAAAAAAGCCGCGCCGATCTTTGTCTTTATCAAGGGGTCGATTTCTGCGGATAAGGGGTCGAGATTTTTTGGCGTGGGCAAGAGCAAGAATGGGATTAAGAGATAATGATAGCCGAAATGATGGTCGACGAACAGGTCTTTATAAGAAGTAAATTGAGTCCAGGGAAAATCGCGCAGCAATCCGTTTTGTTTTATCATTAGCGCCATTTTAGTGTGGTAAAAACTGTCCGGACAGGCGATTCCCGGCGGCATGAGAATATAAAGAAAAATAATGAAACTCAGGCCGAAAATTAAAAAATAGCCCAGCCATGGTTTTGTTTTTAAAAGAATGGTCTGGCGTCGAGCGTCGTTTAAAAAAGGAATTTGTTTTTTTTCTGACTGTTTAGATTCTTCTTCCGGGGTTCGTCCGGCAAGGTTGTTTTTGTTTTCTAGCCATCGCATACGCTGGTTATTATTTACTCTGATTTAAACAGAAAAGAGATTGTAAGGTTATTGTAGTGGAAATAAACCCCATTGTCTATAATTTAAATTGTGTTAGTATTAAAATATTAAATAATTTTATGAGCGGACATTCTAAATGGGCAAAATTAAAACATTTTAAAGGAGCGCTTGACGCCAAAAAGAGCGCGATTTTTACTAAACTCGGACACGCGATTACTATTGCGGCGCGGGAAGGAGGAGGCAATCCCGAGTCGAATTTCAAATTGCGCCTCGCCATTGAAAGCGCCAGAAAAGCGAATTTGCCCAAAGACAATATTGACCGGGCGATTAAAAGAGGCACAGGCGAACTGGCCGGAGAGAAAATCGAAGAAATCCTTTATGAGGCCTTTGGTCCCGAAGGGACGGGAATAGTGATTCAAACTTTGACTGACAATAAAAACAGGACGATTGGCGCTTTGCGGAGGATTTTTAATAAGCATGGCGGCAGTTTGGGCGGACAAAATTCCGTCCTTTGGATGTTTGAGAGAAAAGGGATCTTAAGAATCGAGAATTGCAAAGCAAAGATTTCCGATTTGGAAAAAATTCAGTTGGAGACGATTGATTTGGGAGCGGAAGATATCAAAGTCGAGGACGGAGATTTGGTAGTTTACGCCAAGCCGGAGGACTTGGAAAAAATAAAAGAAAAATTCGAACAAGACGGAAACGCGGTGGACTATGCCGGCGTTGAGTGGTTGGCGAAAGAGCCGGTTAAAGTCAGTCAGGCAACGCAAAATAAAATTGACTCCATCTTCGCTGAATTGGACGAAGAGCCGGACATCAGCGATTATTATTCAAACGTCGAATAATAATCAATTTTTTCATTTTTTTATGATTATCTTGGGCATTGATCCCGGTTTAGCCACTATGGGCTACGCGCTGATTAAAGTTTTATCAAATGGCCAGCCGGCAGTTATTGATTATGGCTGCATTGAAACAAAAAAAAGCCAAACCTTTCCCGAACGGCTTTTGATTATATATTGCGATTTAAAAAAAATAATTGAAAAGTATCATCCGGACAAGGTGTCTATCGAAAGCGTTTATTTCGCCAAAAACGCCAAGAC
>Ga0208047_1000060_pt1 | contig 38713 bp, 31 predicted proteins | sample Kivu_220m_FD_184162 | JGI IMG/M metagenome (GOLD analysis project Ga0208047, IMG submission 184162) | Freshwater microbial communities from Lake Kivu, Western Province, Rwanda to study Microbial Dark Matter (Phase II) - Kivu_220m (SPAdes)... | ecosystem: Environmental > Aquatic > Freshwater >...
GGGCGCCGGGCCGAACAAGATCCTGGCCAAGCTGGCGACCAGGCGGGCCAAGCCGGCCGGCTATTTCGAGGTCGAGCCGGGCCGCGAAGAGGAGTTCCTCCGCGACCTCCCCATCGACGCCCTGCCCGGCATCGGCCCGAAGTCCCAGGTCGTTCTCCGCATGCTCAACATCCAGAAGCTCGGCGACCTGTGGGGGATGCCGCGGGCGACCCTCCACTCGGTCTTCGGCCTGGCCGGCGAGGACATCTATCTCCAGTCGCGGGGGATCGACAGCCGGCCCATCGCCGGCGCCGGCGTTCCCAAGTCCGTCTCGCGCGAGACGACCTTCCTCGAGGACCTCTGGGACCGGCGCCTGCTGCTGGCCCACCTCGCGTATCTCTGCGACCGGCTGACCCTCGGCCTCCGGCAGAGCCATTGCTACGCCCACGTCATCGAGGTCAAGGCGCGCTATTCCGACTTCAAGACCGAGGTCCGCCGCCGCCTCATGCTCACCCCCCGCCAGGAGATGGGCGACATCTACAAGGTCGCCGAGGAGCTCTTCCTTCCCCTCTTCTCCGGGTCGCGCCTGGCCCTGCGCCTGGTCGGAGTGAAGGCCTCGGACCTCGTCCGGGCGCGGCCGCTGGCGCTCTTCGAGCCCTACTCGGACAAGCAGGAGCGGCTGGGCGCGGCCATGGACCGGGTGCGGGAGAAGTACGGCTTCAGCTCCGTGCTCACCATCCGCGAAAAGATGCTCGACGCGCTCTATCCCGCCGACCGGAGCCGCGGCTTCATCCTGAAGACCGCCTCGCTGACGAAATAGGCGGCGCCGTGCACATCCCCCTCCGCGTCCATTCCGTTTACAGCCGGGGGAAAGGCGGGGCGACGCTCGAGGAGCTGTCGTGGTGGGCCGCGCACAAAAAAGTCCCCGCCCTCGCCCTCACTGACGCCGGCAACCTCTACGGCTGGGCCAAGTGGAAGCGGGCGGCGAAGGCCGGCGGATTCCGGCCGCTCTTCGGCTGCGAGGTCGAGCTGGGCGCGGTCGAAGACGGGGGAGAGTCCGCCCGGTTCGTCTTCCTTGTCCGCGGCGCGGCGGGCTATCCGAACCTGATGGAGATTTTCAACCGCCGCACGATCCGGCCGGGCGACGGGACCGAGGGGCTGGTGACGATCTTCGTCCCGTCGGCAAAGCAAAACGGGGGAAGCCAAGGGGGACCCGAAAGGGGACACACACCGGTTCCCATGGGGGGATCCGGATGGGGACATGATCAGACTCCCATGGGGGGACACGCACCGAATTCAAGAGAATTCGGAGCATGTCCCCATCCGGTGGCATGTCCCCATCCGGAGAAGCTCCTCGATGCGCTCCGCGGCGGGTCGGCCGCGGCCGACCTCTACGTCGGCGCCGATTTCTTCAACTTCAAGCGGGCGGCGGAGATCGCCGCGGCCCGCGGTCTGCCCCTCGTCTGGGCCAACCCTCTCAAATTCGTCGCCAACCCCGAGCGCCTCGTCCTCCTCCACGCCTTCGAGAAAAAAATCCCGTATCCGCCCGAATGGGACAAGCTCGGCCGCAAGGTGGCACTCTTCGGGCCCGGCCAGGAGACGGCCGCCCTCCGCAAATTCGGCGCGGCAGTCACGGACGCCTTCCGCCGGACGTTCGAGGTCGCCGAGAAGTGCGACTTCCCGTTCGCCGGCATCGTCCCGCCGCTCCCGGCCGATCTCTTCCCGACGACGCTCGGCGACGAGGTGATGGCCCGCCTGCGCGCCCGCAAGGACCTCAGCTGGGACGCCCGACAGCGGGCCAAGCGGGAGCTGGCCGTCATCGAGAGCTCGGGCTTCGCCCCGTACTTCCTCATCGTCCACGACGTCGTCGAGTTCGCCCGCCGCAACGGCATCCTCCACAACCTCAAGGGCTCGGGCGCGTCGTCGTTCCTGGCCCACCTGCTCGGCATCTCCCACGTCGACCCGGTCGAGTTCGACCTCTACTTCGAGCGCTTCCTCAACAGCGGCCGCGACGACCCGCCGGACATCGACCTCGACTTCGACTCCCGGTTCCGGGACAAAATTCTGGCCTATGTCCTGGAGACCTACGGCCGAGGGAAGACGGGCGCGGCCTTCGTCTGCAGCCTGAAGTGCTTCGGCGCCCGCTCCGCCCTCTACGAGACGGCCCGGGCCTTCGGCCTGCCGCCCGAGGAGTCGCGCGCCCTGAGCAAGCGGGCCCCGTATTTCGCCGAGCCGAGCTGGCTCGAGAAGGCCAACCCCGCCCCGGGCTACCTCGACATCTGGAAGCTGGCCTCCGGCCTGACCTCGGTCTATCACGAGATCTCTTTGCACGTCGGCGGCGTCATCCTCACGCCCGCCCCCGCCGACCGCTGCCTGCCCCTCGAAACGTCGGCCAAGGGCTTCGTCATGTCCCACTACGACCGGGACGCGGTCGAGGATTTGAAGCTCATCAAGCTCGACCTGCTCTCGGTCCGGGGGCTGGCGGCGATTTCGGCGACGAAGGCGGCCCTCGGCCTGACGGCCATCCCGGCCGGCGACGCCAAGACGTTCGGCCTGCTGAAGGGGGCCCGGACCATCGCCTGCTTCCAGGTCGAGAGCCCGGCCATGATGAACCTGCTGCGCCGGATGAAGCCGGCGACGATCTTCGAGCTGACCCAGGCCCTGGCCCTCATCCGGCCCGGCCCGACCGAGAGCGGGATGAAGGAAGCGCTGCTCCGGACCCGCGAGGGCCGGGGACAGTTCCGCGACCCGTTTCTCGAAAAGATCCTGCCCGAAACCGACGGCCTGTTGCTCTACGAGGAGCAGGTCATGCAGATCGCCGAGCGCGTCGCGGGCATGCCGCCGGAGGAGGGCGACCTGCTGCGGAGGTGCCTCAAGGCGAAAGGCGACTCGCCTCTTCCGGTCGTTAAGCCCCGCTTCTTCAAGGAGGCCCGGGAGCGCGGCTATACGGCGGCCGAGGTCGAGAAGCTGTGGCAGGTGATGGAAAAGTTCTCCTCGTATTCCTTCAACAAGGCGCACAGCGCCTCGTACGCCTTCATGGCCTACCAGGCCGTCTATCTGAAAGCGCACCACACCCTGCCCTACCTGGCGGCGGTGCTCAACGCAGGGGGCGGCTACTACATGCTGCCGGAGTATATCGAGGAGGCCAAGCGGCTCGGGATCCGCATCCTCGGGCCGGACGCCAACCGCAGCGGCTTCGAGTTCGCGGTCGAGGGGAGCGCCATCCGCGTCGGGTTCACTTCGATCAAGAGCCTGCCCCTGCGGACGGCCGAGAAGATCATCGACGAACGCCGGGCCGGCGGCGAGTATCCGTCGATCGAGGATTTCCTGGCCCGCGTCCGCGTCTCGAAATCGGAGCTCTTCACCCTGATCAAGGCCGGCGTCTTCGACTCGCTCGAGGCCCGACGCACCCATCAGATCCTGCGATATTTCCAGGGCATCGAGAGCGTCGAGGTCGCCGCCGACCTCGACCCCCGGGAGAAGGCCAAGATGCTGGTCGACGCCCTCGGCTTCAGCCCGGACGGCGACCCGCTCGACCTCTACGATGGGAAGCGGCCGGCCCTCCGGATCAAGGATCTGGGACAGCACGCCGGCCGGAGGGTTGAGCTCGTCGTGCGGGTGGTGGATGCCCGCGGCCGGGAGACGAACGGCGGCCAGAAGTACTTCTATCTCTTCGAGGACGAGACGGGCATTCTGGAGGGGATCGGCGAGCGGAAGTGCCTGACCATCGGCGAGCCGCCCGTCTGCTGCGTCCGGGGCGAGGCGCGGCCCGACGGGAACGGCGTCATGAAGATCTTCGCCTGCTCGTTCGTCCGCTCGTTTTGATATAATTTAGGCGAGGAGGCCGCCATGGACGTCACCACCGCCATCGAAACCCGCCGCGCGTATCGATCCCTCGACCCGGTCGAGATTACGGACGACCTGATCTCGGACCTGGCCCGCCACGCCCAGCTGGCCCCCTCCTGCAACAACAACCAGCCTTGGCGGTTCGTTTTCGTCTACGACCCGGCCCGTTTGAAAGATCTGCATGCCGCCCTGACTCCCGGCAATGCCTGGGTCCAGGCCGCCTCGCTCATCGTGGTCGTCTTCAGCCGCAAGGAGGACGACTGCGTCATCAGGGACCGGGAATACCATCTCTTCGGAGACGGGCTGGCCGCGGGCTTCCTCATCCTTCGAGCGACCGAGCTGGGGCTGGTCGCTCATCCGATCGCCGGATTCAGCCCCAAGAAAACCCGGGAGATCCTCGGTATCCCCGAGGAATACCAGGTCGTCACCTTCATCAATGTCGGAAAGCATTCGGCCGCCATCAGCCCGGTCCTCTCGCCAAAACAGGCGGCTGACGAACAGACTCGGCCCGAGCGGCTTCCCCTGGAGAAGTTCGTCCACCTGAACCGTTATTGATTAAGGGGGACGACGCATCCTGTCCCTAATAAAAATTGGGGGGGTACACCCTTGATTTGTGTGCCCGATCTTTTATAGAAAAGGGGTAACTTATTAGGGACAGGATGCGTCGTCCCCCATTAAACCTCTTTAAATTAGAGCTTCGTCGACCATAGCCAGGTAATTGCAGACGGGGACGTAGCTGGGGATGGAATTGCCCGAGCCGACGGCGTAGCGGCCGCGGCCTCCGCAGACCTTGATCAGGGTTCGCGTCCGCCGGCGGACATTCTCTTCCGAGCCGGCCGCGAGGATGTTGACGTCCAGTCCGCCGAGGACCGCGATCCGGCGGCCGTGGAGGGCCTGGAAATCTTCGGCGGGTATGATGGCGTCTTCGAAGGAGTGTTTGCCGTCGATGCGGACGTCCTCGATGAGGTCGGCCAGGATCGACTCCAAATTTCCGCACGAATGGAGAAAATAGGGCAGCCCGCGCGCATGGGCCATGGCCGCGAACGTCTTGTGCCAGGGGAGTATAAAGCTCTTCAAATCGGCGGGAGAAACGAGCGGTCCGGTCTTGAATCCCATGTCGTCGCCGGGAAAGACAGCGACGACTCGGTCCAAGCCTAAGAGGCGCTCGTAGAAGCTCGTCATCAGGGCTCCGAGGCGGCTCGTTACGGCCCAGACGAGCGCGGGGTCCTCCTTGAGGGCCAAACATAAACCTTCATAGGACATGATCCAGGACAGATGCTCGTACATCCCGCCCGCGTGGCAGGTGACGAAACCCATCCCCTCGGGCAGGTTCCGGCTGATGTATTCGAAGGGGAAGAAGTCCATGTCCTCGACCTTCGGCCAGGGATAGGCGTCGAAATCCTCCCACGTCCGGATCCGGCCCCGATGCTCGTCGGCCCAGGCGCGCCGTCGGCCCGCGGCCGACGTCGCGTCGAAGCCGAAGACCTGATTTTCGGCGAAGGGAAGCCCCTGTTCGTAGCGGACGACGTCGTAGCCCATCCGGAGCCAGAAGGCGATGACATTGTCGAGATAGGCGGTCCGGGATTCTCGGTCTTGGCCATAGTCGGCCCATGCCCGTCCCATAAGCTCCGTGACGATGGGCTTCATGACGGCGGCGTCGACGAGGTATTCGACGAGGGGCGGCCGGGCGCTTCTCGCGCGGCCCATGAGAACGTCGATAAACCGCCGGGCGTCCGGCTGTGGTCGGGCCAGCGGAAGATTTTTCAATTTATTGACTTACGCATAACTAATGGAATGTAATTCCTTTGGTTTAAAGAGAGTCGAGGCAAGAAGACAAGAGCGGAGTAACTTTTGGGACGAATAGATTTCCGACAGGCTCGCCTGGACCATGTTGTTCAGCTCTTCCACCCCGTCCGGAGCTCCATTCGCCAACTTCCTCTTCGATTGCGCCCAGACGTATTCGGCCGGGTTCAATTCGGGAGCATAAGCCGGCAACCATTCCTCCGCGACCCTTTTTTTCCGGAACAGGAGCCTCTTCACCATGTTCCCCCGATGGATCAAGCTCCGATCCCAGACCAGAACAAGCGGACCTCGCACATGCCGGAGCAATTCCCGAAGAAACGCAGCGACCTCTCCCGACTTGACGTTGCGGGGATGCACACGAAAAAACAACCCGCATCGTCGGCGTTTTGGCGAGAGCGTCACCGCCGAGATCACCGACACCCGATCTCTCCGATAAAAATGCCTGAGGATGGGCGTCCGGCCTCGGGGAGCCCATGTCCGTACGACATGAGGAAGCAGGAGAAAGCCGCTTTCATCCAGAAAAGCCAGATGGGCCCCGCAGGCCAGAGTTTTTTTTTATCGCCGCCCAGCGGCCCTTTTTCCACGCCTCGATGGCCGCTTCGTCGCGTTCCCGCGCCCGGCGTTCCGGCTTCTGGCAGCTCCATCCCAATCCCACCAGGACCCGCCAGATATGATTGGGGTGATAATCGATCCGAAACTCCCGCTCGATCACTTCGGCGACTCTCCGCGTCGTCCAAAGATCCGTCGAATAGCCGAGGGCCACAGGACCACGCATGAGAAGAGCGACGAGTTTTCTTTTCTGCCGGGGCGAAAGCTTGGGAGGGCGGCCGGTCGCAGGAACGCCTGCCAGTCCTTTGGCGCCGTTCTTGCGAAAGGCCTCTTGCCATCGGAAGACGGAACTGATCGAGGCTCCGACTTCCTTGGCCACCTCGGCCATCGAGATTCCCCGTTGGAGCAACCGGACGGCCTGGTGGCGACGCTTTTCGAGCTGTTGCGGGCTTCCCAGAGGTCTCATGCCTCATAGTATACCGTATTTTAGAAGTCAATTCCATTATTTATGCGTAAGTCAATAAACGATGATTTCCCGCGGTATCGGCCGCAGGTTATAATGCGAAGCCATGCTCCGGCCGTAGGCTCCGGCATGGAGGACGGCCAGGAAGTCCCCCGGTCGAGGGCGGGGGAGCAGGATTTCCTTGGCGAAGATGTCGCCCGTTTCGCAGAGGTTCCCGGCCACGGTGATCGGGACGCGGCGGCGGCCTGAAGGGCCGGTGCAGGGAACGACCTCGTGCCGGGCCTGAGCGTAGACCGCAGGCCGGGGAACTGTGTTGAACGTTCCGCCGTTGACGCAGGCGAAGAGATTGCCGTAGCTTTCCTTCACGTATTCGACGCGGAGAAGGAGCACCCCGGCGCCGGCGACCAGGAATTTGCCGGGTTCGACGGCGATGAAGCGGAGGGGCAGGCCCGACCGCCGCACCTGACGGCCGATGTGCGCTGCATAGCGCGCGACCGGAAAAGGTCGTTGGCCCGCGGCGTAGCGCGGCCCGAATCCGCCGCCGAAGTCGAGAAATTCTAGCCGGTGCCCCCGCCCGGCGAGCCGGACGGCCATCTCGACCATCTTATTCACGGCCCGGACGGCCGCCGGATAGTCCTCCGCAAGCCACCCCGACCCCAGGTGCTGGTGAAGCCCGGCCGGGAGGAAGCCGGCGGCGGCCGCGCGGTCGAACGCCTCCGGGACCTTGGCCTCCTCGATGCCGAATTTGACGGGCGTCCCGTCGCTCGAGCGGCTCCCGGCCGTGATGGCCTTCGGATTGAAGCCCAGGCCGATCCCGGGATTCCAGCGGACGGACACGCGGATCGTCCTGCCCCGGAACCAGCGGTCGCGGACGCGGCGCATGATGTCGATCTGCTCCAAGGCGTCGATCGTGGCCGTCAGGCCGTCCACGGCGAACGCGGCTTTCATGTCGTCCGCGCCGGCGCTCGTGGCGGTGAAGAGGACCTTGCGGGCCGGGAATCCGGCCGCCAGCGCCTCCCGGACCTCGCCGGGTGACACGGCGTCGATCCCCGTTCCGGCCGTTTTGAGAAGGCGCAGAATCCGCCGGTCGGGATTGGCCTTCATGGCGTAGTGGAGCCGTACGTCGACGCCGGCGCGCCCGGCGAAGGCGTCGGAGAGATACCGGACGTTGGCCAGGATCTCGTCGCGGCCGTAGACGAGGAGCGGCGTCCCGAACTCCTTGGCCAGCGCGGCCGCCGGCCGGCGGCCGAGATAGAGGACCCCGCGCTTGACGCTCACGAGCCGGTTTTCGAACCAGGCCATCTCTTCAGCCCCCTTTCGTCCTGCCGCTTTCGCCCGCCGGTCCCTCTTTGTCTTCCTTTTTGAACAAGTCCATCTGGCCTTCGCGGATCTTCTGGATGATGTCCTCGAGGATCGGATACTGTTTGAGGAGGCTTCCCGGAACCTCGAGCTTCTGTCCGCTCACCATATTCTTGATCTGGAGGGCGTTGGCCAGGGCCTGGCCGCGGTAGTGGTTGTTCGTGATGACATAGATCCGGTCGCTGTCCTTGCCCAGGTCCTTGATCATCTTGATCCAGTCGCCGAGCTCGTCCTTCGTATAGAGATAGTTGTAGCGGTCGTCGCGGCCCGCGTCCTTGCGGAACCAGTCCTTGTAGTTGCGGCCGTGGAAGCGGACGTAGGAGAAATCCGGGTCGGTGACGACCGCGCTCGGGGCGAGGGATGCGCCGATCACCGGCTGGTCGATGTTGCAGAAGGCGACGCGGTGCTCCCGCAGGAGCTCGTAGAACCGCGGCTCGTCCCATGACCCGTGGCGGACCTCCAGGGCAAGGGGATAGCCGGCGAAGAGCTCGAAGAGCTTGGCGAGATAATCCCTGTGCTCCTCCGTGTTCCGGTACGACCAGGGAAATTGGATCAGGAGGGCCGCCAGACGGCGGGCGGCGACGAGCGGCTCGATGCCGAGCTTGAACGCGTCCGCGTCCTTCCGGGTATAGCTCTCGCGCTCGTGGGTGAAGACCTGGTGGAGCTTGACCGACAGAAGAAAGTCCGGGAAGCCGGCCAGCTTCTTCGTCCAGGACAGGGACATCTGGAGCGACGGCGGCCGGTAGAACGTGCTGTTGACCTCGACGATATCGATGAACCGGGCGAGGTACGTCAGGGGGTGGAGGCGCGCCCCGCCCCGGGCGGGATAGACGATCCCCTCCCAATCCTCGTAGCTCCACCCGGCCGTTCCGAAATAGAAGCGCGGCATGTGCTCTTATTGTAAGAAAACAGGCGGAAATGTCCAATCGGTCGGTTATAATAGACGCGGTCTTCCTATGTCCCATCCCATCGGCCGAAGCGGCGGTTTCGTCGAAGGCGTGGAGACGGCCTACGCCAGGATCCGTCCCGACATCGTCAAAACGGAGCTCGAATATTCTCCCGTCCTGAGCCTCGCTCTGGGCTCTCATGTTTATTTCAAATGGGAATGCGGGCAGCACACGGGCTCGTTCAAGTTCCGCGGCGCCCTGAACAAGCTCCGTGCGCTCACGCCGGCGCAGAAGGCGCGAGGCGTCGTCTCGGCTTCAACAGGAAACCACGGCCTCGGGATGAGCCGAGCGGCGCGCGCCGAGGGCGTTGGCCTCATCCTCTACCTGCCGGAGAACGCGGCGCCGTCCAAGGTCGCCAAGCTCCGAAAGGCGGGCGCGGACCTGAGGTTTTTCGGGACGAGCTGCGAGGTGACGGAAGGTCATGCGCGCGCCGCCGCGGGATTGATGGGCCGCGTTTTTGTCTCGCCGTACAACGACCTGGACGTCGTCCACGGGCAGGGAACGGTGGGCCTGGAGATTTTGGCCGACCTCACCGGGGTGGACGACGTGCTCGTTCCCGTCGGAGGAGGGGGGCTCGTAGCCGGCATCGCCGGATACCTGAAGGGCCGCAAGCCGGGGGCGCGCGTCTGGGGCGTGGAACCCGTTTATTCGGCGTTCATGAAGGCGTCGCTCGATGCCGGCCGGCTGATCGACGTCCCGGAGAGGCCGACTTTGGCGGACGCGGTCGCCGGCGGGATCGAGCCCGGATCGCTCACCTTCCCCCTGTGCCGGACGTACGTGGACGGGATTTTAACGGTGAGCGAGGAGCGATTGGCGGCCGCCATGCGGCTGATCCATCGCGTTCACGGAAGGATCGTGGAAGGGGCGGGAGCGCTGGCCCTGGCCGGGCTGACGGCGTTCCGCGCCCGATTCCGAGGCCGGAGGGTCGTGCTCGTCGTCAGCGGAGGCAACATCGCTCGGAGCCGGTTCCAAAGCATTTGCCCCGCGGGCCGTTTTTCAATATGATACGTTCGCGGCGCTAAATCCTGATTTTCGAATCGGGGAAAAAGCGCCGCTCAGTATTACTATGCCGGGCAGAATATAATTGACAAGATATTTCTTTTCTGCCCGGCTAGTACTCGGGGAGCAGTAATGATAATGCATCATATTTTCTGCTCCCCGTAGTAAGCCTCTAAATGCCCCGGGCTTTAGCCCGGGGATGGCTTTATTTTCCGGATGGAAAAAACATGGCTATGAGGATGCGGGCGGCGCGAAACCTTCTTCTTTTCTTTCTGGCCGGAAGCGCCTTCTTCCCGGCCTGCCGCAGTCCCGAGAAATCCCTCTATACGATCGGTTATCTCCAGCTTCTCGAGTCGATGACCAATTCCGACGTCCGCCGGGGATTCATCGAAGCCCTCCGGGACGGCGGCCTGAAGGACGGCGAGAACGTCCGGCTGAAGATCCGCAACGCCATGGGGGACATCTCCCAGGTCCAGGAGATCGCTCAGAATTTCGTAGCCGAGAACGTGGATATGTTCGTCGCCGTGTCCACGCCCGGGCTGCAGGCGGCGCTGATCGCGACGCAGCGGATCCCGATCGTCTTCACCTCGGTCGCCAATCCCTACCTGACCCGCGCCGGCGTCTCTCCGACCGAGCACCTGAGCATGGTCACGGGCGTCATCTCGGACTCGGCGGTTCCCATCCGGCGCATGCTGTCGTTCATCCGCGAAGTCCTGCCCCAGGCCAGGCGCATCGGGACGCTCTGGACGCCGTCCGAGCGCAATTCGGAATACTATCTCGACCTCGCCCGCGCCGCCGCGGCGGAGCAGAACGTCGAGATCGTCGCCGTGCCGATCGCGAACTCGAGCGAGGTTCTCCTCGCCGCGCAGGTCCTGGCCAACAAGAAGATCGACCTCATCTACCAGATCTCGGACAATACCATCAACGCCTCCTTCGAAGCCATCGGCAAGGTGGCCGAGGAGAACGGCCTTCCGCTCTTCGGCGGCTTCCCCATGGCGACCCAGGTCGGCGCCTGCGCGGCCATGGGCTGGGATTTCTACGACATGGGATATCGGACCGGACAGATCGCGATCCGGGTGAAGAACGGCGAGAATCCCGCCGGCATCCCCTTTCAGAGCATGACCAGCCTCAAGCTCCACATCAACCTGAAAGCGGCCGAGCGGCAGGGCGTGAAGCTCTCCTCGGAGGTCCTCCAGCGGGCGAGCGACATCATCGTCACAGAGGAAAAATAGCCCGGATTCAGATGATGAGCGGCCGGCCGCGGCCCAGGCGGGCCGCCGAGCGGATGGCGCGATAGGTGCGCTCCGTGGCCAGGGCGCAGGCTTTGTCGAGCGGCCGGCCTTGGGCCAGATAGCCCAGGAGACAGGCCGAAAAGAAGCATCCCGTTCCGTGGACGTCCTTGGCAACCTTCGGCTTTCCGAAGAGGGCTACGTGGCGGCCGTCGAAGAGCAGGTTGACCGCCTCTTTTTCGAGATGCCCGCCGGTGATGAGGCAGGGGACGCGGCAGGCGTCGTAGATCGCCTCGGCGGCGGCCTTCATTCCGGCGATGTCGCGGACTATAGCGCCGGCCAGGAGCCCCGCCTCGTCCAAATTCGGGGTGAGGACCGTCGCCCGGCGCCGGATCGTCACGAGAAACTCGGAAACCGCCGCTCCTTCAAGGAGCCGCGCGCCCGAGCTCGAGCGGATGACGGGATCCACGACCTTGGGGATACCCTTGGCCGAAGCGAGGATCGTCCCGACCGCCTTCAGGTTTTCGCCCGACCCGGCCATCCCGACCTTGAGGCCGGCGATGGCCAGGTCCCCGGCCAGAACCCGATACTGCTCGAGGACAAGGCGTGCCGGCAGGACATGGACATCCTTGACGAAACGGGTATTCTGCGTCGTCACGGCCGTCAGGACGGCCGTTCCGTGGAAACCCATCCTGGCGAAAACGCGGAGGTCGAGCAGCACCCCGGCCCCGGCCGACGGATCGTACCCGGCGACGCTCAGCAGGACTTTCCTCATCGAATACAGTCTTATCTCAGCCTTGTTTCCTTGTCAATTAGACAGGTCCGTTTCCAGTGTGTTAAGATTTCCCGTCCATGAACGAGCGCGCGCACGTCTTCGTAGAAGGCCGGGTTCAGGGCGTCAATTTCCGCGGCTTTGCCCGGCGCGCGGCGCTGGAGCTGGGCCTCAAAGGGTGGGTGCGGAACCTGTATGACGGCCGCGTCGAGCTCCTGGCCGAGGGGGACCGGGCTGGCCTCGATCAGTTCGTCGAACGCTTGAAGGCCGGTCCACCCTTCGCCAGGGTTGATCAGGTCAGGGTGCGATGGGACTCCGCTACGGGCGAATTCACGGATTTCCGCGTCGGCTGGACGGATTTCTAAGCCGGGCGCCGGCCCTATTTCTTGATCTGGTCCAAAAACTTCCGGCGGCAATCCTTCGAACAGAAGAAATATTCCTTTCCCTCGATGATCTCGCGGATGGCCTCTTCCTTGGGAATGTAGGTGTTGCAGGCCTCGTCCTTGACCATCGTCCCCGAAAGCCGCTGGGGCGGCTTGGGGGTCTGGCGCTTCCGGCCCAGGCCGACGATGAATTTGTAGACGGCCCAGGCGAGATACGCCAGCATCAGCCAGTAGAGCAGTCGGAGCATGCCTCTCACCAGACCGAGACTTTAAACGATCGGATACGCCCTGTCAATCAGAACGCGATTTCTTAAAACTGATAGTTGTATTTTGTCCACAGGTCGTTGTAGAGCTTCCGGTAGGCGGCCAAGGCCTCTTCGGCCGTCTTGAGGCTGTAATCGGTCAGGAACGCGCCGGCCTTGGCCGGGTCCTGCTTGAAGAGGCCGGCCGCCTCGTCGTCGACCGTCTTCTGCTCCGCGAACGCCTTGTCCTCGATGGCCTTCCAGACCTTCTCGACGTCCTTGCTCATGTCCTGCCAACGGAAGTTGGCCAGCTTGCTGACCTTCCTGAACGTCCACCAGGCGGAATCGTCGCGGTAGCCCCAGCGGCCGTCGACCATGTAGGCGGCCGGCATTTTCGCGATCCCGCAGTAGAACGGCGTGTGCGGCGTCGTGGCCGGATTGTCGTAGCCGAGCCAGACGATGCCGCCCACCGGATCGGGAAGCCAGCTTCGCGACTGGGTGATCTGGAGATAGGTGGCCGCGGGCGAACAGATCGTCCGCTCCCGCTTGAACCGCAGCAGCTCCTTCCAATCGTTGCCGATGAACGGGCCGACGACCGGGCTCTTGACCGTCTCGCCCTTGCGATTGACCGAGATGTAGCCGGAGGTCATGTCGTAGGCCGTGTTGTCGTAGGCGTCGCGGAAGATCGCCAGAAGGTCGGCGACGGTGACCTTCTTGGCCGGCTTGACCGAAAAAGGATAGTTCTCCGATTCGCCGTTGAGCCGGAGCGATGGCGCCAGGAGGCTGAGGACGCGCCACTCCCGGCGCCGGCAGCCCAGGCTCGTCCTCGAGGTCGGGGCGTAAGCGTAGCAGAATTCGAACGGTTTGCCCGACTTCGGGTCCCAGAATCCCATCTCCGCCGCCAGCGTCAGGACGTTTTCGGAGGCCAGAAAATAATCCTTGTTCTTGAGGTCGAGCTGGCGGAGGCGGCTGGCGTTGGCCGAGACGCTGATCTCGTCGTCGGGGACGCGCTGGGCGGCCCAGACGGCGCCCTTCTTGCCCTTGCCCGGCCCGTAGATCTCGAAGAGCCAGACCTCTTTAGGGTCGGCGAACGTGAAGCTCTCGCCGAAATCGTTGTAGCCGAATTTCTTGGTCAGCTCGTCGGCGATCCGGATCGCCTCGCGGGCGGTTTTGGCCCGTTCGAGGAGAAGCCGGTAGAGCTCGGGCGCGTCGATGACGCCGTCGCTCTTGAGCTCGAACCGGCCGCCGATCGTCGTCTCGCCGATGGCCAACTGATGTTCGTTCATGATCGGGTACGCGGCGTTCATGTAGGCGTACGTTTCGGCCGGATAGGGGATCTCGCCCGTTTCGATCCGGTCCGTATCGTCCGGGCCCTTGGTTCGCTTGGGGTCGGAGTAGACCTTTTCCATCTCCCCGGGCTTGTGCGGCGCGCGCGGGACGATGGTGATCCACGTCCGGTCGGTGCCGCTGTCGCAGGAATGCGAGGTCATGGTCGACCCGTCGGCCGAGGCCAGCCGGCCGACGAAGATACTCGTGCAGCCGTCGAAGATTCGGTCGGCCGCCGCCGGCGGAGCGGCCGGTCGTTCCGGCCCGAAAGAGAGTGCCAAGGCCGTGAGAATCAACGGAACGATCGATGCGAAGAGCAGACGTTGGCGGGAGCCTTGAGATGTCATATCCTTCCTCCTTGGTTCTTGATGGCGCGCCGTTTCCCTCGAGAGAGAATGGTCACTTCGCGTCCTTTGTCAAGTACGTATCATACCACGCCAGCATGCGCCGATACATGTCCTTGCGTTCGTCGTTTGTGTTGGGGCCGCCGTGGGGACCGTCATGGTAGCGGAGCCAGACGACTTTCTTGCCCAACCGCCTCAAGGCGGTGAAGATCTCCTGGGACTGGACGGCCTCGACGTTCGGGTCCTGGTCGCCGGTAATGCAAAGGAGCGGCGTCTTTATGCGGTCGGCTTGGAGGATGGCGGAATGGGCCAGATAGCGCTCGGGATATTCCCAAAGGGTCCCGCCCAACCGGTCCTGGCTTTTTTCCGGGGCATGCGTGTTCCGGATGCCGAGGCGGGGGCTCTGGGTGTAGAAGGACAGCATGTCGACTTTGCCCGAATTGTTGATGGCCGCCTTGAAGCGGTCGGTCTGGGTGATGAGCAGGACGGTGGCGTAGCCTCCATAGCTCGTCCCCTGGATGCCTAAACGATCCGGGTCCGCGACGCCCATCTCGATGACCCGGTTGACCGCGGCGAGGGCGCCCTTGGCCCAGGCTTCGCCGGGATAGCCGGTGGTGAAGCTCACCGAGGGGTGCAGGACGGCATAACCCGCGGCGGTGAAGACGTTCAGCGCGGCGCTGAATCCGTTGTCGAAATACGACTCGTAGACCTCGGTGATCAAGGGATACGTCCGGCCTTTTTCGTAATGGGCCGGGTAGTAGAGGACGCCGCGGAGTTTTTTACCGTCGGCATCGCGGTAGGTGATGAGCTCCGTGCGGCTCAGCGCTTTGTCCTGGAGCTGCGGGTTGAGGTCCGTCAGCCGGACGGGCTTCGTCAGGTCCGGGGGCGCGAAATAGAGATCATCGGGACGGTCGCCGTCGGATTCGCGGAAAAGGAACCCCGATCCGTCCTCGGCCATCCGCCATTGGGAATACAGGCGGGAGGAGCGGAGGAGGTCGGAGAGCTTCTTGACGCCGACGTCCAGCCGGACCAGGCCTCGGTCGTATCGGTCGGGGGCGGAATAGGAAAAGAAGATGAACCGGCCGTCCGGACTCCAATCCACGAGCTGGAGATTAGGCCGTTCGTCCTCCTTTTCGGGAAGCTCATAGATCATCTCCTTGGCCCCCGTCTTGATGTCGATCAGCCAGTACTGCCGCGGAGGATCGGCCGGCCGGGCGGCCTTGTCTTTCTCGTCGTCGGCCTGGGGCCGGCTGCTCGTGCAGAGCAGACGGCCGCCGTCGGGGCTGAACCGGCTGACGGCGAATGTCTGTTTCTTCTTCTTGTCTTCTTTTTTCTCCTCGGGCTTGGCCTTGGCCGCGTCGGCTTCTTTTTCGCCGGTCAACGGCCGCGGTTCCTTATCCTCGAGGCCCATGACATAGACGTCGCCCTTGTCGGCGTAGGCCAACACGCGGTTTCCTTTGGACCAAACGATGGCCCTCTGTTCATAGGGTTTGAGAAGGACGCGGGTCTGGCTGCCGGCGAGGGGCAGCGCTTCGAGCTGATTTTTCGTTCCCCCGATGACGTCATAGCTCGTCTTTTCCGTGACGTCCCGTTCGAAAATCCAGTACGCGCCGTCCCCGCTCAGGCGCGAGGAAAGAATCGGGGTTTCCGGGAGAAGTTCGGCGACCCTGTTCGCCGCGATCTCCCAAACAGCGGGAACGATCAATCGGCCTTGGCGGCTGATCTCGTCCCAGGGGAGGAACGGCTTCTCCGAATCGAACAGAATGATAGGAGCGGACGTCGCCTTCTTGAACATTTCCTGGCTTCTGGCTTCCCAATCCGGAGCCCGAAGGCCGAGAAAGAGCCTCGTCCCGTCGGGCGACCAGACGAGGGGTGAATTCGAAGCGATCGGCTTCGGGTATTTGAATGCGGCTTTCTCGAAGGCCCGCGTCTCGCGGTTCCAGATCATGACGTGGAAGGCCGGTTTTCGATAGACCAGCAAGGCCAGCCTCTTCCCATCGGGCGCCCAGGCCGCCGCGCGGATTTGCTCTTTCTGGGGGAAAACCTTGACCGGCTTCCCGCCCTGGGTGCTCATGACGACGAAATCGGCGAGAGCAGGCGCGACGTACGTTGGGTCGCCGTAGCGGTAATTGTCGGGGGGGAGCCGGTCGGCCATCGTGCTGAGGGAGCCGGCCAGCCACTGCCCGTTTTTCGTCCAGTCGTTGAAGCCGAATGTCACCACCCGGAAGACGTCGTCGATCGTGAAGAGGTCTTGACCCTGGCCGCCCGCGGCGCTGACCGCCGGGACGAGAAAATACACGATCCAAAGGAAACGGAAGAATCTCGATGATTTCGGCATAAACGGCCTCCTTTGTGGGATTAGGGGCTGGCGGCGAGACCGCCGATCCGGTCGAATCCGGTCAATCTGAACCGTGAAGGCTGAGCGTTCGCATCTGCCGGGCGAAGACCCTGGCTTCGGCCAGGTCGGTCGCATCGGGATGCGTATCCCCCGAAGCGGCCATCTCCGTCCATTCCAGGTGTTCGGGCGACTTGGCGAAAGCGTCCAGCGCCTGCATGGAAAGCCGGCCCCGGACGGCGAATGTCCCCAGGACCTTGGCCCTCGCGGCGAGGACCACGGCGTGTTCGATGGCCTCGCGGGACAGGCGATGGCCGGGAAGGGCGCCGTGGGTGCAGAACAGGGCGATCTTTTTCTTGGCCGGGATCGTCTTGAGAAACTCCTCGACCTTGTATGGGACGCTGTGGGATTGGACGGGGAATCCAACGAAGATCAAGCCGTAAGCGTCGAGCCGGAGCGCTTCCTCGATGGGCTTGAGCTCCTTGTCTCCTTCGAGGGCGGAGAAGATCGCTTCGGCGACCTTCTTCGTGTTTCCGGTCCGGCTGTAATACGCGACCAGCGTTTTGTGCATGGGCCTATTCTTCCACAGTTCGGACAAAAATTCTAGGTTTTTGCGGCGGGCAGGCGGATGGTGATCCGCGTCCCCCGGCCGGGCTCGCTCGCGATCTCGATCGATCCGCCGTGGTCTTCGACGATCTTCCGAGCGATCGGGAGGCCGAGGCCGGTCCCGACGTCCTTGGTCGAAAAATAGGGTTCGAAGATCCGGTCCAGGATGTCCTTTTCGATGCCGACGCCCGTGTCCTCGATGCCGAGAACGAGTCCCTCCGCCCGAGCCTCCAGGCCGACCCGGATCTCGCCGGGTCCGTGGATCGCTTCGATGGCGTTGGTCAGAAGGTTCCGCAGGGCGATCTTCAGCTTCGGGGGGTCGCCCTCAACCGGAAACGCCTCCCCTGTGAACGATTCCCGGAACCGGATCCGCTCGGCCAGGACGTTTCTATAGGGCTCGACGGTTTCGCGGACGAGGCCGGCGAAATCGATCCGCTCCTTGTGGAGGACCGCTTCCTTGGAGATCTCCAGAAACTCCTGGGCGATGCGGCGGAGGTTCTCGACCTCGCCGATGATGTAGGAGATCGATTCCTTCAGGGCCCGGTCGAAGTCGCCCCTCTTGTCCTCATAGACGCGCAGGACGTGCTCGGCCGAGAGTTGGATCGGCGTCAAGGGATTCTTGATCTCGTGGGCGACCTTGCGGGCCATCTCCGCCCAGGCCGCCTTTTTCCCCAGGTCGGCCAGCTCCCGCTGATGGTCCCGGAGGTTGCGGATCATGGCGTTGAACCCGTCGATCAGCGTCTTCATCTCGTCGCGGCTCCGGTATTCGATGGCGAAGTCCAGGTTGCCCAGGCCCGCTTCCCGGGTCCCGGCCAGAAGCTTGCGGACCGGGGTGACGATCATGGCCCCGATCCAGCGGGCCAGGACGAAGACCGTGGCGATGAGGAAGACGGCGATGAAGAGGAAGAACTCGATGAGGTCGCGCGTCGCGTTCGAGATCTCCTCCTGCTCGAAGGGGAAGGGCAGCGAGATCATCAGCCGCCGGCCGAGAGAGGAGTAGGGAACGGTGAGCGTCTGCAAGGTGAACGCGCCGATGCTGCGCTTTTCGGCGTAATACGGATTGTTCTCGAACTGGATCTTGTAGTAGATCTCCCCGGAGAGGAGCTCGGGGAAGAGGCCCTGGTCGAAGAACTCAGTCCGGCTGGACGAGACGAGGCGGCCCTCCTCGTAGAGGTTGACGTCATTGCCGATCGTCGTGCTGATCCAGAGCATCAGGTCCTCGGGCGGCGTTCGGACGTCGGCTTTCTCCTGCTGCTGGAAGTAGATGTAGTCGTCCATGACGCTCCGGGCGAGGTTGGCGTGGATCTCGGCCTTCTCGACGAACTGTTGGGTGAAGATCCGGGTGAAAAAGCTCCGGGAGAAGAACGTGAAGAGGAAGAAGGGGACGAGGGCCACAGCGACGAAGGAGATGTAAACCCGGTTCGCGAACGACCAGAGAGGATGTTGAACCCGCTTCCGGGCCCAAACGAGATAGATCAGGGCGGCGGGCAGGAGGAAGATCGCGGCGTAGAGAAAGACGAGTTTGAAGAAGTCGACGGCCTTCTGGACGACCGACTTCCGGGGCGAGAAAAGCGTGAAGATGCGGTTGCCCGAACGGAAGGCGAAAAGGTGATAAGCCCGGCCTTTGTCGATGAACGTCGTCCAAAGCCCGCGCTCGCCGGGGGCTAGGGCGGACATCAGGGCCGGCGACAATCCCGTCGCGATCTTATGGGGATTGAAGAGGATCCGGCCGCTCAGGTCGAAGACGGCCATCCTGAAGTCGAACTGGTTCAGGGAAGGAAGGGCATTCACCCGGAGCAGCTCGAAATAGGGGTTGGCGGAATAGAGAAAAGGAAGCAGGTCGTAGTCGAGGGAGAGATAGAAGACGGTCCTCCCCAGCAAGGCCCCCTCGCTCTCCCAATCCTTGTAGCCGACGAGGAAGTCCTTTTCCTTGCCCATGAACGGAATGCTGAGGCGGGAAACCGTCCAATCCAACACGGGGGTCTGGCTCGTATTGACCCGGAAGACCTTGGGCACGTTCAGGGAAAAGCGGGCCAGGTTCGTTCCCTGATCGTCCAGGATCTCGAGCTCCGAGTACCAGTTGAATTTGGCCGCCAGAGTCCGCTTCCAGAGGAGGGACGTCGGGTCCGGGACTCTTTGCGGGTCCTTCAGAAAGGCCAGCACGTCGCCCTTCAGCCGGTCCAGCTCCCGGAACGACTGTTCGAGGATGAAGCGGGCCCAGTCCTCCTGGGACTGGATCGAATTTTTCAGGAAGTTTTCCATGAGCGAGCGGCTCTTGGCCGAGGAGGCCTGCTGGAGCGTTCCATAAACGAAGAAGATCTGAACGAAGACGGCCAGCCCGAACAGGACCGATTTCACCGCGGACTTCCGGGCGGAGGCCAAAAGGATGAGCAGGGCGAGGGCGGCGGCTTGGAGGAGCAAGAGGCCGGTCCGGTCGCGGCCGTAGATGAAGAGAAGGCCTGCCTCGGCCGCCGCGAAGAGGGGGCCGGCCGCCCAGCGGGAAAGGCCGGCGCCCAGGGGGCTCTGGAGAAGCTTCCAGACAAAGAAGGCGCATCCGGCCGCGGAGAGGACGAGGCTGAAGTGGAGGACGAGAAACGACCCCGAAAGGCTGAATTTCAGGAGATTGACGCTCGCGTTGGAGGCGAGCCGGTAGACGAGGTTCTGGAATCCCGCCAGGAGGGCGGCCGAGACGGCCAGCACAAAGAGTTGAACGGCGGCTCGGATCCCTCGAGCGCGGGGGGCGCCGAGCCGCGGGATATAAAACGCGAGGCCGACAAAAAAGAGAAAGAGGGCGATCGACGTCAGCAGAATGTCGCCCGGCGATTGCGTCAGGTCGCCCAGCGAGAAAAACGCGGCCTGTGTCGGCGAGAAGATCGGCAGCGTTTGGACCTTGTCCAGGCGGCTGAAGAAAAAGAAGAGCAGCCTCAACGCGGCCAGGACGAGGAGCGCGGCCAGGCCGGCACCCAAACGGCGCTCCCGGAGAAACGCGGGCCGGCGCGAAAGATCGACCAGGGTGAGAACGAGGGCGGCTCCGAGAAAGACGAAGAACAGGACGAGCAATACTTCCGTCCGGGAGGAGCGCGACGCTGCCTGCGTCGGGGAGCGGACCGTGACAGTTCCGAGGATCTGGCCCCGATCGTTGCGCAGCGGAACGAACAGAGAGAGGACGTCGCCCTGGAGCCGCGGTTGTCCAATGTATTCATCCTGATGGCGGGCAAAGTTCTTGGCCAGGACGGACACGTCTTCCCGAAAATCCCAGTAGTCGATGGAACAATTCTTCCTCAATCGGGGGCGGAGGAACTGATAGTCTTCGAGGTAGTGGGACTTGAACTCGGGGCTGAACGACAGGAGGCGGAAGAGGACGAGGAGCGTCTGCTCGTCGACCCAATGGAGCGAGACGAGATAGGAGGAGGCCTTGTGTTTGAGGAGGAGAGTCTGCCCGAATTCCTGAAGGACGGGGCTGGCGATGCCGCCCGGAATCGCGGCTTCGAGATTCAGGACGTTTCCCAGCCAGAGAGTCAGGCGGCCGTCTCCGGAACAGGCGGCGATGCCTTCGACCTCCGGGTCGAGTCCGAGGTCCTGGAACAGCCGGAAGCGGAGCTCCGTCGTTCCCGGCCACGGCCGGCCGGCCGCCCGTCGGAGCTTCAGCCCCTGGTCTTTGAGGATGTCGGCGAAATCCCTCTTGATGGATTCCGCCTGGCCGCGGAGCAGCTTGAGGCTCCGCCCGTAATAATTGGACGTCAGGAGGCCGGGGAGGACGGCCGACAGCGCGAGCGACAGCGCGGCCAGGGCGGCGAACACCCACCTCAGCCGCTTGATCTCCAGGAAGGCGCGCGCTTTCAAATTTTCTCGGCCTTGATCTCGGTGATCTTCCACCGCTCCCCGGGCGTCGCCGCTTCGGGATCGCTCCGGAGGAAGAAAAAGACCTGGAAGACGTACTGGGTCTTGCTCTTATTCAGAAAGGACCAGCGGGCCTGGAGGATCGCCCGGCCTTTCTCGGGGGAGCGGAGCGCGGCCGTGTCCGGGAAGAATTCGAAGGTCGTGTACGTCCGGAACGTTCTCTGGAACAGGAAATAGGCTTGCTCTCCCGTGAGCTGGTCGGAGAACGAGATGGGCGGGGGGAGGGAGATATGGATCGGCTGCGCGGTCGCGAACAGAGGATAGAGGAGCTTCGGATTATTCTGGAGAAACGCTTTCTCGATGTTCGCCGCTATGGACGCGTTGAAAGACAGATACAGCGAAAGAAGGACGGACCCGAGTTGGAACACTCAACGCCAGGGGCGAAGGCTCAGGCTTTGGTCTCCTTGGTTTCTTCCTCGAGCTTCTTCGTCCGCGCGGCATCCTTGATGCTGCTGAAGCCGGCGATCAAGGCGATCAGTCCGCCGAAGAACAGAACGAGCGGGATCATGCCGAAGATGACGGCCTTGAAGTAGATGCCCCAAGCCCTCGGCAGGACGACGAGAAGCACGGCGCCGACCATGGCGATCAATCCTCCGACGATGGCTACGAACTTGCCCATGAAGTCCTCCCTTTGAGTTTATTTTCTGCGCGGCGATTATAACAAAAGGAAAAAACCTATGCAAGGACAAGACGTTGGATATTCGGCCTCGGCTTGAGCTACAATCAGGGGCGTCCATAAAAGCCGAGAAGGAGGAACTCATGACCCGCATGCGGAGCGTTCGCCGTTTCATCCTGGCTCCGGCCGCCTGTCTGGCCCTGGCCGCGGCGCTCGGCGCCCAGGACTCTTTTTCCGTTGGGCCGGTCACGGCCGCGCGCGGCAAGACGGTATCCGGTTTCATCCCCGTCCCCGAAAAGGACGGCGTCTCCACGTCCATTCCGATCACCATCATCCGCGGCACCGAACCGGGAAAGGTCCTGGCCCTTGTTGCCGGCGTTCACGGCGCCGAATACCCGCCGATCCTCGCCCTCTACCGGCTGCGGGAGAGGATCGATCCTTATCGGCTCTCGGGGACGCTCATCCTGGTCCACATCGCCAACCTGCCCTCGTTCCAGAAGCGGACGGTATACTTCAATCCTTTCGACTTCAAGAACCTGAACCGCGTGTTTCCCGGTGATCCGAAGGGAACGCTCAGCCAGAGGATGGCCCACGTCCTGTCGCAGGAGGTGATCGAGAAATGCGACGCCCTGATCGACATGCACTGCGGCGACGCCAACGAGGCCCTCATCCCGTACACCTATTGGATGATCAGCGGCCGGAAGGAGATGGACGACCGGACTCGGGAGATGGCCCTGGCCTTCGGCCTCAGGCATATCATCATCGACGAGGGGCGGACCAAGGACGTCCAGGATTCCAAATACCTTGGCAATACGGCCATCCTCCGCGGCAAGCCGGCCATCACGACCGAAGCCGGCTACCTCGGCCGGAGCGACGAGGACGATATCCTGAAGAACATGAACGGCGTCCTGAGCATCATGAGTCTCTTTAAGATGTTCGAGGGGGCGCCCGCGAGAGTCGCCGACCCGGTCTGGATCGACAAATACGAGGTCGTCAATTCGCGGTACGACGGCCTGTTTTATCCCAGCGTCCAGATGGGGGCCGCCGTGAAGGAAGGCGAGATCGTCGGTGTCCTCTTTGATTATCTGGGGGCCTGGAAGGAAAATCTGTTGGCGCCCTTCGCGGGGATCATCCTCTATATCATCGGCACGCCTCCGGCCAACGCCGGCGAGCCTCTCTTCGAAGTCGGCCGCATCAAGAAATAGGGCCGGGGAGACATCGTTTGGGACGTGAGCCGGACTTGAGGGGCGCGCTCTTCGATCTGGACGGAACGGTCGTCGACGTGCCTTATGATTGGACCCGGATCAAGGAAGACCTGGGCTCGGGCGATGTGCCGATCCTGACCTATCTCGGCGGACTCGCAGAGCCTGAGCGATCGAGGAAGTGGGAGATCCTTTCGCGCTTCGAGCGCGACGCCACAGCAAAGGCCGTCCTGAAGCGGGGCATGCGCGGATTCCTGGATTTCCTGAAGCGGCGCGGGATCCGGACGGCCCTCGTCACCAACAATTCACGGGAGAACACCGACCACCTCCTGAGCCGCTTCGGCCTCGCTTTCGACCTGGTCATGACGCGCGAGAGCGGCCTGTGGAAGCCCTCGGGAGCGCCGCTGCGGGCGGCCATGGCGAGCCTTGGGCTGAGCGGAGACGTCTGCTGCGCGATCGGGGATTCGCACTTCGACGTCCGGGCGGCCGAAGACGCCGGCCTTCGCCATATCTTCATCCTGAGCCGCGAGCCGGCCCGGTTCGCCTCATTCGCGTCGGCGGAGGTTTTTCCCTCCGTGGCCGCCCTCCACCGCAGGATTCTGGATTTGTCCGGTTGAGCCGGTCCGAGGCCGGCCTCCTGTAACGGATGACCCGCCGCCGCCGTTATAATCAGTGACGCCATTCGACAAGCGATCGGGAGGTCCGCCATGAACGCTCGACGAAAATGCATTCTCGCCATCGGGCTTTTTGTCTTCTCCTTCGGCTTCTTTGCCGCCGGCGGTCTCAGGGCCGACGGCTTCATCGTGCCCCATCCTCCCCGGCCGGGAGACGCGGTGCCGCCCCTGTCCGTGAAATACCACCACGTCACCGTCGAGATCTCCGACCAGGTCGCGAAGACGGCCGTCGATCAGGTCTTTCTCAACCATTTCGAGAGGGACATCGAAGGGACCTACCTTTTTCCGCTGCCCGAAGGGGCTTCGATCTCGGAGTTCGCCATGTGGATCGGGACCGAGAAGGTCAAAGGCGAGATTCTCGACGCGCAGGCGGCGCGCCGCATCTACGAGGACATCGTCCGCAGGATGAAGGACCCGGCCCTTCTCGAATACCTCGGGAGGAACATGTTCCGGGCCCGCGTCTTTCCGATCCCGGCCAAGGGGGAGAAGCGCATCCAGATCTCGTATACGGAGTTGCTCCGCTCCGAGAACAACCTCGTCCGCTATCGCTATCCCCTGAGCACCGAGCAGTTCTCCCATGAGCCGGTCAAGGACATCAGCCTCTCGGTGAAGATCTCGTCGCGGATTCCGCTTTCGAACGTCTATTCGCCGACCCATAGAATCTCCGTCCGCAAGGAGGCCGAAGGCCGGGCCGCGGCGGGCTTCGAGGAATCGAACGCCAAGCCGGACAAGGATTTCATCCTTTATTATTCCCTGTCTCCGGACGACGTCGGGCTGTCGCTCGTCCGCGACTCCGGCGCCGACGGCGATTATTTCATGCTCCTCGCGGCGCCGCGCTTCGCCGCCGCCCGGGACAAAGTCCTCAACAAGAACCTGGTCCTCGTCCTCGACAGCTCGGGCTCGATGAGCGGGGCGAAGATCCGCCAGGCCAAGGAAGCGGCCCGCTTCGTCATCAACCACCTGGAGGAGAACGACCGCTTCTCCATCGTCGATTTCGACGACGGCGTCAGCCTCTTCGCGCCCGAGCTCGTGCCGGCGAAAGAGGCCAACCGGGTTCAAGCCCTGAAGTTCATCGACGGGATCCAGGACTCGGGCGGGACGAACATCAACGAGGCTCTGATGCGGGCCCTGAAGATGCTCCGGGCCGGCGATCGGCCCAACTACGTCCTGTTCATGACGGACGGGCAGCCGACGGTCGGCGAGACCGAGACGGGCCCCATCCTCAAGAACGTCGGCGGAGCGAACGAGGCGCGCGCCCGGGTCTTCGTCTTCGGCGTCGGCGACGACGTGAACACCGAGCTCCTCGACCAGTTCGCGGTTCAAAACCGGGGGACCTCCGTCTATGTCGCTCCCAACGAAAACCTGGAAGTCTCCCTCTCGAATTACTACGAAAAGATCTCCGCCCCGCTCCTGTCGGACCTCGTCCTGACGACGAGGGGGATCGAATTCCGCGACGTCTATCCCAGAACCCTGCCCGACCTGTTCAAGGGGTCGCAGCTCGTGCTCGTCGGCCGCTGCACAGGCGCCGGCCCGGCGACAGTCATTTTAACGGGCAAGGTCGGGAAGGAGGAGAAGCGATTCGTCTTCGAAGATCGGCCGGCCGGCGGCGGGGAATCCTTTCCTTTCCTGCCGCGCCTCTGGGCGACGCGGAGAGTCGGCTTTCTCCTGGAGGAGATCCGCCTCCGCGGGGCCTCCACCGAGCTGGCCGATGAAATCAAAAAGCTCGGCCTGAAATACGGCATCGTCACCCCCTACACGTCGTTTCTGGTCACGGAAAAGGAGCGGCTAACGATCGCCGCCGCGGCGCCGGAAGCCCAGGACGCGTTTCAAAACCGCCGGGTCAGCGGAGCCGGGGCGGTGAAGATGGCGGCCGCGACCCAGGCTTTGAAATCCGAGGACTTGTCCGCCCAGGCCGTCTCCAAGCTCATCCGCTATAAGGAGGATAAAACGTTCTTTCTGAAGGACGGCGTTTGGGTGGACAGCGAGTTCAAGGAGGGCCGGGCGGCCAAAGAAGTCAAGCTCTATTCGGACGACTACTTCAAGCTGCTGGCCGCCAAGCCCGCCCTGGCCAAATACGCGGCGGTCGGGGCGAACGTCATCATCTGTTTCGAGGGCGTGGATTACAGGATCGTGGAATAGTGGTCGACGCATCTGCAGGGTGGCCCACGGCTCGCTGGGGCACCAGTCGTTCCCCAATGAATGCGTGGCGTTATGCTCCTTGGAAGGAAGGCAGGGAGCGAAGCGACCGTTGGAAGGAAACCCGCGAAAGGGTTTCCTTCCAAGAGTATCCCGTCGGTTCCCCCCTAGGCTTCGCCTAGGGGACCCCCCTCCGCTATGTTCGCCTTAGGGCCAACCCTGCAGGTGCGTCCTTATTTTAAGCATTAAAAGAAAGTCTAACGAACATATTATTAGAGAGAGGCGTGACGAATGCGCCTATTGAGCATTCGTTCCCTGCGATCAAGAACTCCGAGATTATCGAATTGAAATCTTGATTTGTCTTGCCGTTTCGATGTAAATGGTCCTTACGATAGAAGCGCGAGGAGACGCCCCATGGAAAAACTGCTCTTGATTCCCGGCCCCAGCCCGGTTCATCCCCGCATTCTGGACGCCATGGCCGAGCCGACGGTCTCCCATGTCGGCGCGGAGATGGTCGCCGACCTCACCGAGGCACTGGCCAACCTTAAAAAGACGGTCTTTTGCGCCGCCGGCGAGCCGTTCATCGTCGCCGGGGCGGGGACGCTGGCCATGGAGATCGCGATTCTCAACGTCGCCGAAAGGGGCGATCGGGTCCTCGTTCTTTCCCAGGGCTATTTCGGCGATCGAATGGGGCAGATCTGCGGCAGCTTCGGCCTGGCTAACGACGTCCTCAGGAGCCCTTGGGGCAAGGCGGTCCTCCCCGCCGAACTGAGCGAAGCGCTCGCTCGCAAGGTCTATGACGCCGTGTCCGTGACCCACGTCGATACGAGCACCGGCGCCTGCGCGCCGGTCCGGGCCTACGCGGAGGTCCTCAAGGACACGGGGATCCTCTTTATCGTCGACGGCGTCTGCGCCACGGGCGGCGTCGAGGAGCGCATGGACGATTGGGGCATCGACGTCGTCCTCACGGCCGCCCAGAAATGCTACGGCACGCCGCCGGGCCTGGCCATCGACGTCTTTTCGGAGAGGGCCATGGACAAAAGGCGCGGCATGCGCGGCGTTCCCGCCTACTATTCGGACATCCTGCGCTGGCTCCCGATCATGAAGGACCCGGCCAAGTATTTCTCGACGCCCTGCGTCAACGAGATCCGCGCCTTCGCCGAAGCGGTCCGGATGATGCTCGAGGAAGGCATGGAGGCGCGCTTCGCCCGCCACGCGAAGATTGCCCGCGCGTTCCGGGCCGCTCTTGCGGCGCTGGGATTTTCGTTCTTCACCGAGGAGGCTTTCTTAGCCGATACGCTGTCGGTCGTCCAATACCCGGCCGGCGTCGAGGACAAGGCCTTCCGTTCGACTCTTGGCCAGAACGGCGTCGTCGTGGCCGGCGGTCTGGCCGAGACAGCGGGGCGCGTCTTCCGGCTCGGCCACATGGGGAACCTCACGTTCGAACAGGTCCTCTTCGCCGTCCGGGCTATGGAAAAAACGCTCGAAGCTCTCGGCCATCCCTTCGATCCAGACGCAGGAGTCAAGGCGGCCGAAGCTTGGCTTGCCTGAGACGAGGCTCCGGATATTTTCTTTTCGGGCGCGGCGGCGTTGTCGTAAAGGAGGAGAGAGTGATGAAAACGGGCTTGCTCGCGATGCTGATCTTAGGACTTCTCGCCGGCGGCTTGGGACTTAGTCCCGGGCAAGAGCCTCTCCTGAACGACAAAGAACGACGGCTGGCCGAATTGATCAATCAGACGCGGGCTGAAAACGGTCTGGGGGCCGTGGAGGTCGGCGCGTCTCTGACGAAAGTCGCGCGGCTCCACGTCGGCGACCTGACCCAATACAAGCCCGACGAGGGTGCGGACTCTCGGGGCGAAGAGTGTAATCTCCACAGCTGGTCGAACCGCGGCGGCTGGACGCCCGTGTGCTATACGGACGACCACCAATACGCCTCGCTCATGTGGAGCAAGCCTCGCGAGCTGACCTCCTACACCGGCAACGGCTACGAGATCGCCCACTTTTCCGGGCTGGGCGCGACGCCGGCCTCGGCCATCGCCTCCTGGAAGGGAAGCCCCGATCATCTCGATGTCATCCTCGAGAGAGGGGCGTTCGCCGGGCATCCCTGGAAAGCCATGGGCGTCGGGATCGACGGAAACTTCGCCTGTGTCTGGTTCGGCGAAATAGCCGACCCGGCCGGCCCCGCGGCCGCGGGCGCCGCGCCCGCTCCGCCGCGTCAGGAGACCTCCACGGACCATCCCGACGTAGCCGCTTTCGGCGCGGGCCTCGTCCTCACGGCGGCAAAAACGGCTTTTCGAGCGAAGGACCCCGTCTCGTTCACTCTGACGATGACCCTTCCGGGAACGGCGAATCTCGAGCGCTGTCGCTACACGATCCAGATCTACGCGGACGGCCAATGGCAGAAATATTTCCAGAGCGAGAAGAGCTTTTTCAAGGACCTGACCATGTCCCAAGGCCACTCCCGGACGTGGGAGTGGAGCCGGGTCCATGAGGACGGCACCCATTTCGCCAAGCCGGGGAAATACCGGATCCGGTTTCGCGCGCCCAAGCACACGTCGGATATCCTGGTCGCGGAATTCGAGCTGAAGGATTGAATCCAAGGTCTCGCACGAAGGAGGTCATGATGAATCAAACGCGGGGAGCGGGATTACTGGCGGTTGCCGCCTTCTTGGCGGCGGGAGCGGCCGTCGCCCAGAAAAAGGCCGAGGTCGAATATCCGCTCCATGCCCAGGCGGACCTATCGGTGACGGAGCTGGCCGTCCAGCCCGACATCCCTTCGATCGGCGCGACGGCTCGCGTCCGGGCGATTGTCTCAAACCTGGGCGAGACTGCAGTGGCGCGGGCCACCCTCGTCTTGAGGGCGGGAGAGGCATTGGTCGAAACGTCCCAGGTCGAACGGCTGGAACCCGGCCAGAAGCGGACCGTCACGCTCTCCTGGAAACCGGCAAAGGCCGGATACGTCGTGCTGTCCGCCGAAGCGCGAAGCAAGGGAACCCGGGAACGATCGCCCGACAACAATCGATTGATCAAAGCCGTGGCTGTTCGAGGCCCCGAAATCGACGGGGCGATCATCCAGATCCTGGATGTCTCGTTCTCGCCGGATTCCCCCAAGGTCGGCCGGCCGGTGACGGCCCGCATCCAAGTCAAAAACGCGGGATCCAAGACCGTGACGGACTATCCGCTGAAGATCCGAATCGGCCGAACGTCATCCAGCCTGCTGAGGTTGGACGAGCTGGCGGCGGGAGCGACCGCGCACGTCACCTATTCCTGGCGGATGCAGCCGGGCCAACGCGACGTCGAGGTCGAGCCGGCCCTTCAGCCCTCCTCGACGGCCAAGCCCCCGCGGCCCGGCGTTCGTCCGACCGATACGGGGAGCTCGAACAAGAAGTCCACGGCCATCCGTCAGGGCACGCCCGCGCCCGATATCGATATTTCCGACGCGGCTTTGGTGGAGCTGGGGACGAGGTCCGTCGGCGGCGAAACGCAGTTGGTTTATTCCTATTATTATCGGCTGACAAACGCTTCGGAGACCGACATCCCCGGCGCCTTTACGACGCGAACGACGTTCTCGGTCGGTCGCGGGACGCCGCCGAGCCCGCTGGAGTTCCGCGTCGTCGGGCTCAAGGCCGGGAAGACGGTCTATCACCAAGTGACGGTCGAATCCCGCTATTCCCTGGATCAGGTGGACCACCAGGCCGACTCCCGCGAAGAGGTGATCGAAAACGATGAGCGCAATAACCACGCGACCGTCTATCCGGGCGCAACGTTCGTCGGGCCGGTGAAGGTCATTCCGGGATCATCTTATTACAAAGAGGCGGCCGGCAAGCTCGAGACCCTGGAATTCGATTGCGAAGACCCGCGCCATATGTACGCCAGCGCCTCCCGCTGCGGGATCTGGGCGTCCGACGACGGCGGCTCGACCTGGGGGCCCGTCGGCGACTCGCTTCCGACGATGGGCTTTCCGGGGCTGGCTGCCGATCCGTTCGAGAAGGGAGTCGTCTATGCCCTCGGGCTGACGGAGGGCGGGCATGGCGGCGTCTTCCGGTCCGAAACCTATGGCTCGGGCTGGCGCGAGGTCAACGAGGACTTCGAGACCGACGCCGGATACAGCCGTCTCATGGCCAATCGGAACAAGGCCGGAGAATACTGGGCGACGAATGAATCGGGTCTCTGGAAGTCCACGGATCATTGCCGGACGTTCGTCCAGGTCCTGGGCAAGGGGAAGTGCGATCCGAAGATGACGACCGGAACGCCGCTGCAGGCCGCCTTCGACGGCAAGGGCGAAGGCCTGATCCTGGTCGTCATGGTTCCCCCGGAGGGAAGCAAGCAGGCCACCTTAGGCCGATCGGTCGACGGAGGGAAGACGTGGAGCTACGTGACCGAGGGGTTCAATCATCTCGGCTTCGCGGGCCGGCTGGTCATCCATGGGGCCGATTCCCGGATCGTCTATGCGGCCTTCAAGGATACGGAGCAGGATCCCCATAAGATCCACTTTTACAAAAGCTCGGACAAAGGCGCGCACTGGGCGAAAATCCAAAGCTTCCAGCCGTCTGAGGATTGGGCCGTCAATGAAGCCGTCGATGATATCGCCACGGACCCTGACGATCCCGACACGGTCTTCATCGGCGGCGTCGACCTGTACCGCTATACGAAGGCCGAGGGAAAGTGCCGGGCGATCAGCCAGATCCATGCGGACCAACACGCCATCGTCTTCCACCCCCGCGATCCCAAGATCGTCTTCGTGGTCAACGACGGCGGCATCTACAAATCCTCGGACCGGGGTCTGAATTGGACGGCCTGGAACCATGACCTCCCGAACCTCGAATTCTATGACGCCTCCATCTCGACGGCCAGCGCGGACTTCGTAGCGGGCGGATTGCAGGACAACGGGACGATTATGTCCAAAGGCAGTAAGACCTGGCAGGAGATCTGCGGAGGGGATGGAGGGAAGACGATCATCGTTCCGAACAATGATTATGTGATCTTCGGGACGTATCAATATGCCGACAGCCTCTATCGCCTGGACCTGCAGGGGACCCATAGCTATCGCGACGCCAATGCCGGTCTTCCCGAAGGCGGGGAGTTCGTCGCCGCGCTCGACATCAATCCCAAAAACGTCCGCGAATTGGCGGCGGGCGTGGAGAGCGTCTATCTTTCGAGCGACGAAGGCCTCACGTGGAAGAGCGTTTTCAATCCGGGCACGAATCCCGAGATCATGACGGTCACGTACGACGAGGACGGATCTCTGTACGTGGCGTTGAAGGATGGCCGCGTGTTCGTCTCCCGGGACGCTGCGCGCAAGGATTTTCAAAAGATCTCCTCGGCGGTCGCTTTCTGGCCGAAAGCCCTTCGGCCCGGGCTGAAGGGCCGCGTCTTCGTCTGTTGCGACCAACGGGAGCCGTGGGGCAAAGTCTGGATGATTTCCCCGAACGAGAAGGGCGGGCATGTCACCAAGGATATCACCGGCGACCTGCTTCCCGAGGTCAAGCCGTGGTCGATTCGTCCTTCGCCTTACGACGAAAAAACCGTCTACCTGGGGACCTATAACGGCCTCTATGTCGGCCTCGAACAGGCCGATGGCCATTGGGTTTGGAATCCGCATAACGAAAACCTCCCTTTGGCCATCGTCGCCGACCTTGAGGTCCATACGCCTTCGGGGCAGATGGTCGTGGCGACGACGGGCCGCGGCGTCTATCGGCTGCCGATCCGGACCGGGAGGACTCCGTCAAAGACCGCGACGCGAAAGGAGCCGACGTCTCCGCCGGTCGGTCGGTGAGCCGTCGACCGATGGGGCCCCGAAGCCGGGTTTATTTCATTCCCGCGGCCGCTTCCGACGGCGCCGACCTTCTCTCCCGGAAGACGCGCGACGTCTTCCTCCGGCTGGGATTCCACGAGCGGCTGGAGGAAGAGGATTTCGTCGCCCTGAAGATCCACTTCGGGGAGAAGCACAACACCGGCTACATCCGGCCCGAGTGGCTTCGCGACCTTGCCTACGAAATCCGGAAAAAAACTGCACGAGCCTTTCTCACCGATTCCAACACACTCTACGTCGGGCATCGTTCCAACTCCGTGGATCACCTCCGCCTGGCCTGGAGCCACGGCTTCCGGCCGGACGTCCTCGACGTCCCGGTCATCATCGCCGACGGGCTCATCGGACGCGACAAACATGAAGGCCGGGGAGGGAAGGGCCGCGTCGCGGCTCCCAAGATCGGCAGCGCCTTCTTGAACTCGGACGCGCTGCTCTGTCTGACCCACGTCACGGGCCATGTCCAGACGGGAATCGGAGCCGCGCTCAAGAACCTCGGCATGGGCTGCGCATCCCGCGCCGGCAAGCTCGACCAGCATTCCGTCGCCCATCCCCGGGTTTCGGCGAAAGCCTGCCGCAACTGCGGATTATGCTTCGACTATTGCGACGCCCGGGCCATCGTCCAGGCCGAGGGCCACGTCGTCATCGACGACAAGCGGTGCACGGGCTGCGGCGAGTGCCTCGTCATCTGCAAATTCGGCGCCGTCAAGCTGCGCTGGGACGAGGATTATCAGCGCATCCAGGAGAAAGTGGCCGAATACGCCTTCCACGTCCGGAGCCATTTTCAGGACAAGGCCGGTTTTCTCAATTATCTGATCAAAGTGACCAAGGACTGCGACTGCATGGCCAAGGACCAGGCCCGGATTGTCGACGACATCGGGATCCTGGCCTCCGAAGACCCGGTCGCAATCGACAAAGCTTCGGCCGACCTCGTCCTGGAGAGGAGCGGCCGGGACGTCTTCCGGGCCGGCTATGACATCGACTGGTCGAGCCAGCTCAGGCACGGCGCCGCGATCGGACTCGGCTCTCTGGATTACGACCTCGTCGAGATCGCAGGATGAGGGAATTCTTTACGGGCCCAAGGCCCCTGCGGCTCGACCGGCTCGACCTGCCCCGGACCTGGCGGCTGCTGGTCGCCGCTCCCCATCCGGACGACTTCGACGCGATGGGGGTGACCCTGCGCCATTTCCGGGACCGCGGCCACGAGATCCGGCTCCACGTCCTCAGCTCGAGCGCCAACGGCGTCGAAGATTCCTTCTGCGACCCGCCGACGGAAGAGGCTAAGGCGTCGCTTCGGGAAGCCGAGCAGCGCGAGAGCTGCCGGTTCTTCGAGCTTCCCTCGGAGAGCGTGGCGTTTCTCCGGCTGCCCGTCGATTCTCCCGGCGGATACATCATCGACAGCCCGTTTGCGTACCGGCACTGGGCTGACCTCGCCCTGCGCGATGCTCCGGAGGTCATCCTCCTGACGCATGGCAACGACACGAACCCCGACCATCGCCTGGCCTTCCGGTGGTGGCTGGCGCTGTCGCGGGAGATGCCGCGGCCGGCCGTCGCTTTCCTCGTCCGCGATCCGAAGACGATCGCGATGCGGGACGATCTCTTCCTGCCTTTCGATGAGCGCGCGGCGGCGTGGAAAGCCGAGATGCTTCGGTTCCACAGGTCCCAACACCAGCGCAATTTGAACACGCGGGGCCACGGCTTCGACGAGCGCATCCTCCGGGTCAACCGGGAGAACGCGCGCCGCCTGGGGATCGAGGAGCCGTACGCCGAGAGCTTCGAGATCGCTTTCTGAGAGCGCCGTTCAGGCGAGATGCCGCAAGCGTGTGCTGAAGGCGAACGTCAGAAGGGCGAACGCGAGAACGATCACGGAGCCGATGATGACGGTTCCCGGTTCCCCGATCGCGCTCGCCGTCCAACCGACAGCGAGAGTCCCGACCGGCATGACGCCGAAGAAGACCAGAGCGTAGATGCTCATCACCCGGCCGCGCAATCCTTCCGGGGTGTTGGTCTGGACGGAGGAGTTGGCCAGGTTCAGGATGAGCATCTGGGCGAATCCGACGCCGAAGAGGACCGCCAGCGAACCGGGGAGCCAGCGGATCGCGGAGAACGCGAGCAGGCACAGCGGAAAGAGAAATGAGCCGGCCGTCAGCAGCTTCCCCCGGAAATGAAAACGGCCGAGCGAGGCGATGAACAGGGCGCCGGCCAGAGCGCCGAGGCCGCGCAGGGATTGGAGAAGCCCGTTCGTCGTCGCGTCCCCGTGGAGGATCTTGACCGCCCAGGCGGGCATGAGCGTTATGAACGACATTCCGAACAAGCTGACGATTCCGATGAGGCCGATGATCGTCCGGATCATGGGGTGAGTCAGGACGTAACGCAGCCCTTCCTTGAGATCGGTCGCGATCGACGTCTTGTGCGGCCGGGGGACGAAAGGCCCCAGTTCCATCCGGGCCAGGGCGAAGATGACGGCGATGAACGAAAGGCCGTTGATCGTGAAGCACCAGGCCGGGCCGAAGAAGGCGTAGGTCAGTCCGCCGACGGCGGGGCCGAGGGAAACGCCGATGTTGAACATCGTCGCGTTCAGGGCGATGGCGTTGGTCAGGTCGTCGGAATGGACGAGCTCCTGGACGAGAGCCTGGCGCGGCGGCGCGTCGAACGCGTTGAGGACGCCGAAGCCGAAGGAGAGAAGGAGGATGTGCCAGGGCCTGATCCAGTGCGCGAAGGTGAGGCCGGCGGTGATGAAGGCGAGGGCCATCATCAGCGACTGGGTGACGATCATAAGCTTGCGGCACGACATGCGGTCGGTTACGACACCGGCCGGGAGCAAGAAGAACCAGGTCGGTATGCTGGCGGCGAAGCCGGCGTATCCGAGATACGCGGTGGAGCCGGTCAGGTCGAAGACGAGGAAGCCGAGGGCCGTGGACTGCATCCAGGTCCCGAAGAGGGAGATCATCTGGCCCCAGAACCAGAGCCGGTAGTTCGGGTATTTTAGGGCGGTGAAGGTCCGCCGCCAGCTGAGGCCGCTGCTCAATTGCGCTTTGATCTGAGAGAGCATACTTATTACAATCCTCCGCCATCGGCCGTCGCGGGAGGGAGGAATCATGGTCGGGGAGGTGGGATTTGAACCCACGACCCCAGCGTCCCGAACGCTGTGCGCTAGCCAGGCTGCGCTACTCCCCGAGAAAGGAAAGATATTATATCCGGAACGGGCGGGATTGAAAAGCCCTATTTTTGGGCTTCGAAGCGGGCGACGCCGGGAGGAGCGAGCGGCACCCAGCGGCCGGGCACTCCGGCCGCCAGAGCGCCGAGCTCGAGATGGAGCATGGCGATCCCGCAATCCAGGCGCTTGGGATAGCGGCGGCTGTCCTTCGATCCGGCCGTCCGCACCGTGATCGAACCGGGCTCGAGGATGAAGAGCCACGGTTGGCGGTTCGCCGCCGATGGGGCCAGCCGGGCGGCTTCGAGAGCTTTCTCCTGCCATGCGTCCGCGGCCGTCCCTTCGCAGATCTGCGAAAGCGGTTTGCGCTTCCTCGAGCCGGCCAGCGTCCGGTAGAGCCTGTCCTTGACCGAGTAATCGCGCTCGGCGTAACCGACGGGCGTCACGGCATAAACTCGCTCGCCCTTTGCCAGGACGATCCCGGCTTTGACCTCCTCCTGACGGAAGAAACCGCTGACCCAGCATGTGCTGAGGCCGAGCGTCGTGGCGGCCAGCACCAGCCCTTCTCCCGTATATCCGACCCCTTCCCCGGCTCCGCCTTCGGGGCCGATGAAGGCCATATAATAAGGAGCGCCGCTGATCTTCCCGTAGCTTCCGATGAATCCCTTGAAAACCTCCTCCGGCGACGACCGGACGAATTCCGCCTTCGCGCCCGGGAAAGGACGGAAGGAGCGGCAGAGGTCTTCGAGGCCGGCGACCTTTTCCTCTTCGGGCCGCCGGGGCATGAAGCTGCGGCGCGAATGGCGGAGGAAGATCGCCTGATACCAGTCGGGCGGCAAGGCGGCCATGGCATCTCCTCTACGTAAGATCAAGAATTATCAAGGGGCGGATTATAGCATGGACTGCCGCGGAAGCTCATCTCCAGCCTCCTCCGTTCGGGTTGACAAAGGGCCGTTTCTATGAATATATTGGCTCCATGATTCGGAAGGGAGGAAATCCATGAAAAGATCCTGGCTCGTCGTCTGTCTCTTTGTTGTATGCGCTCCGATCCTTCTGGCGGTGGCGGCGCCGGCGGAGCAGATCTGGATCGCGGACATCCTGGCCAATCCCGCTCGGTTCTGGAACCGGACGGTCACGGTCATCGGACAGGTCCAGACCGTAACGGCCAATCCGGAAGGGACGACCCGGGGCATCTATACGGTTTTGGATGACAGCTGTCCCAATCCCCTGCAGGTCCGCTCCAACGAGCTTCCCCCGCTCGGCAAGACCTATTCGATCACAGGCGTCATCACCCAGGATCAGAAGGATGCCAATGTCCCGGTCCTCAAAGAGGTGAGCCGCTCGGCGCCCGGCATGGCCTCGACCACCCTTTATCTCCTGATCGGCGCCGGCGTCGTCTTCCTCGTCCTCCTGATCACGTTCATCGTCCTTCTCACCAAGCCCAAGAAGGCGGCGGCTCCCGTCGCCACGGTCCGGCCGCGGCCCCAGGACACCGTTCGGCCCGGCCCGCGGCCCGTCACGGCGGCCCCGGTGCCTGACCTCGAGAAGACGACGAAGCTTCCGACCGGTCCCGCCGCCCCGGCGTATGCCGCTCCCGCTCCCGACAAGACCCAGGTCTTCATGAGCCTGGGGGCCGACCTGATCATCGAGAAGGGGCCGGACAAGGGGAAGGAATTCACGATCCACAAGCAGGTCATGACGATCGGACGGCCCGGCGCCCGCAAGAACGACGTCGAGCTGGCCGACGACACGGTGTCCAAGGATCAAGCGTCGATCTATTACGACAACACCCGCAAGACCTTCTCGATCGCCAACGAAAGCTCGACCAATCCGACCAAGCTCAACGGCCAGTTCATTTCGGGGCCGTCGCCGATCGAGAACGGAGCCCTCATCGAGATGGGCCGGACGGTTCTCCGCTTCAAGAAAGAATAGCCGTCGGCTCCGGAAGAGGGATCGGCCGCCGGATCGACGGCCGGGCCGATCGCCGTCATCACGTTGCGGCAGGAGACAGCGCTCACGATGCAGCTCGAAGCGTTCGGCCATACCGACGTCGGACAAACCCGGGGATGGAACGAGGACAATTATCTCTGCCTCGACCTCAACGAGCGCGGCGTCTTTCCCTGGCGGCCCCTTCAGCTCATGGCCGTGGCCGACGGGATCGGCGGACACGCCGGCGGAGAGCTGGCCAGCTCACTGGCCGTCGACGTCCTCCGGGAGACGATTTTGTCCCGGCTCGGCAACGGCGGGCCGCCGCCCGACCTACGGGAGCTCCTGAAGGACGCCAACGAAACCGCCAACGCGAGGATCTTCGCCGCCGCCTCGGCCGACGAGGACTGCAAGGGGATGGGAACCACCCTCGCCGCGGTGCTCGTCGCCGGCGACCGGGCTGTCATCTCGAACGTGGGCGACAGCCGCGTCTACCTCGTCCGGGAAAACGCCTTGCGCCAGGTCAGCCAGGACCATTCCTGGGCGGCCGAACAGCTCCGTCTGAAGATCCTGACCGAACAGGAGATCCGGAAGTCTCCGTTCAAGAACATGATCACGCGGTCCCTGGGCTACGACGCGAAGATCGAGGCCGACACGTTCGAGATGGTCCTGCTCGAGGACGATTATCTTCTCCTCTGCACGGACGGCCTGTACGGGCTCGTCGATACGGAGCTGATCGCGAAGACCGTCAAACGCAAGAAGACGCCCGAAAAAATCTGCCGCAAGCTGATCCAGAAAGCCAATCTTAACGGCGGGCGCGACAACATCACGGCCGTCGTCGCCCATGTCCAGAGCGGCCTGCAGGCGCCGAAAGCGCCGCTGTCCGACACGGTCAAGATCGAGCGATGACGGGGCGATGGGAGCGAAACAGCCGGGGAGAGGAGGCGCAGCGATGAGGCGGTGGGGGATCGTCGTCTCGCTCGTTCTTTTGGCGGGCGTTCCCGGATTCGGGCAAAAAACCGTCGCGCTCCAGAGGATCGACATCACCGCGATCCCCGAGATCGCCCTCTATCTGACCGTGACCGACGCGGCGGACAATTCGGTCCTCGGCCTGACCGACCGCGAGATCAGCGTTCTCCTCGACGGCCGGCCGCAGAAGATCGCCTCCCTCAAGTCCGCGATCCAGGGCGGCGAATTCCTGGCCGTCGCCCTGCTCTTCGACCGCAGCGGCAGCCTGCGGAGCGCGCTCGACCAGGCCAAAGCCGCCGCCGTGGAGTTCAGCCGGCGCTTGAGCGTCGATGACCGGCTGGCCGTCATCAGCTTCGACGACCGGGTCCGGGTCGACGCTCCCTTTTCCGGCGACCGGGTCCTAGTCGAAAACGCCGTGCGGGGGATCGTCACGGGAGCGGATACTGCGCTCTACGATGCGCTTCAAACCGCCCTCGACCTGCTGCAGGGCGCAGCCACGAAGCGCCAGGCGATCGTGGTCCTCAGCGACGGGAAGGACACCAAGAGCCGGCTTAAGCGGGACGATGTCGTCGCCGCCCTCAAGTCGAAAGGCGTCCCGGTCTTCACCCTGGGCCTGGGACAAGCCTTGAACGAGGACCAGCTCCTCGGCCTGGCCAACGACACGGGCGGGCAATTCGTCAAGGCCGCCGGGCCCGAAGGCCTGATGCGGCTGTACCAGAAGCTCGCGGACCGGCTGAAGAACCAGTATCTCCTGACCTTCGTCGCGGATTCGGGCCAGGACGAGAGCTGGCACAAGCTCGTCGTCCGGGTCAAGGACGAGCGGGAATCGTCCGACTCCGCGACGAAGGAGTTCATCGCCTCCAAGGGGCCGGGCGTCAGCCGGGAAATCCTCAGCGGCTTCGAGCGCAAGGTCGTCGAACGGAATTATATTCTCTACGGAGGCGCCGGAGCCGGCCTCGGGCTCCTGGTCGGCTTCCTCCTTTTCCTCCTGATCAAGGCCCTCCGGCCGGACTTGACGCTGCGATCCCCGATGGTCCTTCTCATGCTCCTCCTGACCCTCGTTTTGGGCGGGATCGTGGGGCTCGTGGTGAAAGCGGTCGGGACCGGATGAATCTCCTCGAATCGGAACCTGTGAGACAGCCATGACC
>Ga0208047_1000061_pt1 | contig 38708 bp, 33 predicted proteins | sample Kivu_220m_FD_184162 | JGI IMG/M metagenome (GOLD analysis project Ga0208047, IMG submission 184162) | Freshwater microbial communities from Lake Kivu, Western Province, Rwanda to study Microbial Dark Matter (Phase II) - Kivu_220m (SPAdes)... | ecosystem: Environmental > Aquatic > Freshwater >...
AACGACGACTGGATCGCCTTAACGCTTCCTGAAGCCACTATTACATTGTCGACGCCGCGGCCTTGGGTTGCCTCTAGAACTCGTTTTGGCACGTCTGTATCGGCTGCGTTCAATACGTCGTCAGCTCCGAACTTGGTGGCCCACCTCAACCTGGATCCGATCATGTCGGTGGCGAGGATCAGGTGATTTCCGAGCGCTCGAAGAAGTTGTATGTAGGTGAGTCCTGCAGGCCCCGCACCTATTATCAGAACACTGTCCTCCTGCTGCATTCCGAGTCTATCTAAGCCCCTGATGCAGCAGCCGGTCGGTTCCGCGAGAGCGGCTTCCTCGTAGCTCAACGTGTGCGGCAGTCGGAAGACTGCACCTTTGCTGACATTGGTCTCAGGAACTCGGAAATACTCTGCGAATCCGCATGGGTCGAGATTGCTCTTTGGAAACTCGTGACACATGGTGTGATCGCCATGTTGGCAATAGTAGCACCTGTGACATGGCACGTGGTGATGCACAGCGACGCGATCGCCTCTCGAACACCCCTCTAAGTCAGAGCCAACTTCTTCAACATCTCCAACGACCTCATGACCAAGGACAGGCGGGGTCACCCGCACACCCTGAAGCTTCTCCAAGTCTGTTCCGCAGATTCCGCATGCCTTCATCTTGACGAGGAGATCTCCCCGGCCAATCCTAGGCAAGTCGACATCAGCAAGCTGGAGGCGTCCCTGAGAACCAACGAGAGCAGCTTTCAAGGTGAGACCAAGACCCATCTCTAGCTTCTCATCTTGAATAAAGGAACTGCTTCCATTGGAGGTTTCTGACGGATCTGCTCTTGGAAGCATTCAAGTATTCGTATCTACACGCAGGCGACGCTGCAGGAGCATATGACGTGGAGAGGGCCGGACGTTCAGCATCAGGATTGACGACCACTTGTCTTGGTTAGATTCGGCACTAGATTGGCTTGGTGGAATGGGGTACCTAGGTGCTTTCCTAGCCGGCTTCCTGGGTGCGAGTATCCCCTTCTTTCCGTCCTACATCTTGATCCCTCTGATGGCGACGCAGCTACATCCATTCCTAGTGGGCGTCATGTCAGGGATCGGCGCTGGAGCCGGACAGTACCTTCACTACTACATCGGACTCGGTGGCAGACGCCTATTCTCCGATGAAACTCAGGCGCGATTTGAGAAGTGGCGCGTCAGATACGGGAAATATGGTCTGTGGTTGATCGTGGCTCTAGCTGCGACACCGATGACCCCCGACGACATTATCTGGATACCACTTGGGCTGGTTCGATATCCCAAAGTGAAGGCACTGATCGCAGGAATCACTGGAAAAACCATACTGGGTCTCGCATATGCGTACGCAGGCTACTACGGATGGGCGTTCATAGATCAGTTGCTCAAAGGCTGGGGCCTAGGCTGAAGTCGATCCAGCGACCAGGGAAGCAATAATGGGCTCTCTGGAATCTCTTCCGGAATTCGACGATTCTTCTGGTCAGTTTGCCTGCGTCCTTCCTGTCCATGACCGCTTCTCGCATGAAGCCGGCCACTCCCCCCCATCTCTGGCTCTTCCACGCCGAGCCTCGTCATCTCTTGAACCCCAATCCTGATACCCGCCAGCTCAGTTCTCTGGTTCAGATCTCTCGGAACCTGCATTCCATTGACCATGATCTATGATTTCCCAAATAGCCCTCTGCCCTTACCTCTTGACAGCAGGAGCGTGATGCGTCATTCTCCTCTGCTCTGGATGATGGTGCGCCCCATTGGTGAAGAGGTCACGTGATCGGAGCGGCCAGAATCTCAGAGATTCTCCGTAGGAGGCTTGGCAGGTTGGCTCCCGTCTTCGCGCTTATTTCGAGTATCTCATCTTCTTCGAATATCTTGCGAGTTTCCGCGAGTACCTTGTCCAGGTGTTCGCTCGTCGCAAGATCCACCTTATTGATGCAAATCAGAACAGGGACGCCGTGGATCTCTTCACTCATGATCTCACGGGAGGCCGCGGTCTTTCGAATCACTGTGTCAAGGTCATCGCTACCATCTACGAAGAGGAGAACAAGGTCAGAATCTGCAAGTTCTTTTAGCGTAGTGTGGAAAGCGCTTAGCAGCAGAGGGCTAAGGTCCTCAATGAATCCAATAGAATCAATCATGATGAAAGAATCTTCAGAGTCCCCTCTGGCCTTTGTGGACACTTTTCTTGCAAATGTAGAAAGGGTCGTGAAGGGTCCTAAGCCTATCTCCTTGGATTCCGACGTGAGCCTGTTGAACAGCGTGGTCTTGCCGCTTTGAGTGTAGCCTGTCAAGGCCACGATTCGGAAGCCAGCCTTTCCTCGATGTTCCCGAAGATGGCTGCTCTTCGATCTGATGTCACGGAGCTCTCCTTCGATCTTGCTTATCCGTTTCCGCGACATCGCTTCGTAGACTTCGTATGGATACTGGCCTGGGCCTCCTCGCCCCATCTGCTCGCTCGCAATACCGCGCATTCGAACTGATTCTCTGCCCCAGGAGAACGTGTAGCGGAGTCTGGCTAATGCGATCTGGAGTTTGGCCTCTGTCGTGGTGCAGCGCTTCTCGAAGACTTCTAGGATGAGTAGGTTTCTGTCGAGAACCTGAACTTCATCGCCGAGTTTCTTCTTGATTCGGAATATTTGGCCTGCAGAAAGCTGCCGGGTGAATATTATCGCTTCGATCGAGTCTCCTATGATCGTCTCCTTGATCTCGTCGATTTTTCCCTTGCCTACGCAATAGGCGGAATCTACCGAGTCCCGACGCTGAACAACTTGACCTACCACATTGTAGCCAGCAGCTTTCGCAATGTCGTTCACTTCATCTATTCGCGGCTTGCTGCGTGGGACAATGCACTCTACGAGAAGCGCTCTCAAATTCCGCACGAACTTGGATTGCAGGACACGTGTCATTCACTCTATCGTGAAACTCATCTTCCTGGCGGCCTCGATCCTCGCACAACTTGTGCAAAGGTCATTCCCAGAAGGCAGTCCCACGGAGGAGACAGGGCCGCCGCATTTCTTGCATCTTGCTGGAACTATCATCACTACGTACTTCCTGATCACTAGCTGCGTCGCTGGCTATAAGGAAAAGACCATGCCCCCATCTTGCCGAACCAATCACCTCAAGATGGACTGAATCTCGATGGATTGCGGAAAACCCTCCAATCGCCGCCAGCGATAGGGCTGTCCGTAGTTACTGGGGTTCCATGATCAGGTGAGAACAGGACACTGTATCCGACGATCTGGACCGAGACCTTATTGAACGTCCGTAGATTATCCCTTCTTATGGCAAGGATCAGTGCGGTCGTTCGCCGGCACAATAGAAGAGCCGGCGGGGTTCACACGTACGAAACCAGTGAAGGGATCGCTCACTACTGGCGGTTGCTTACTCGAGAGCAGCAGATGAGTCTGGATGATCAAGCTGCGAAGAACCATGAGGACTTGCCAGTGCTTCTTGAGAGGTTGTTCAGGGAGCGAAGGCTGTAGTAGCCCGACGTGGTCGTCTCCGGCGTGAGCCGGCCCTGCCTGACTCAGGTAGTATTCGTACGTGATTTCATGCGCTTCGCAAGGTGCTGTTTCTTCCTGCGCCGTGTTGCGCCATGCCAAGCCCTGTGGTTGTGACGGGGTTACCGCTCAGCAGCGGTGAGTGCGGGGGGTGGGATTCGAACCCACGAAGGCCTACGCCACAGGATTTCTTGTCCTGAGGCGGATCTTAAGTGTGGCACGACTCTGAGTCAGTCGTCCTGCCCCTTTGACCTGAATCCCGCCCTTGCTCTGTGGTATTGGGTCTCGGGAACCCCCGCTTGTATTGGCTAGGATTCGAGTTCCGCTAAAAGCTTGTCATAGTCCAAGGCAGTGTCACGCCACGATCGATTTCCAGACAGTGCAAAACTATATGGCGGCATGGTCGCTAGTTCTGCTGGCTGGGCCCGTGGCGCAGTCTCGCAGGTTGACGCCTACGAGGCGAAGTATGGATAGCGCGGCAGATAGCCGCCGTGGGCTAGTCGAGCCTCCTAAGTGAACCACGGAATCAGCTGTAGAGTGCGCCTGAAACGCACGCGAAAGTCCGGGGTTCAAATCCCCGCGGGCCCGCTACCTTTCTACTCGCTGGTGCGCCTGACGATCTCGTCCAGAGTCAGACGCTCCTCAGTGCGTTTTGTCATATCCCTCAGCTTGAACTGCCCCGATTCAAGCTCCTGTGGTCCCACAATCAGAGCATACGGAATTCCGAGCGAGTCTGCATATTCCAGTTGCTTCCCGAGAGATCTGTGCTTGACATCGATATCTGTCGGGATTCGGAGGCTGCGCAACTTTCCGGCTATTGTGAGCGCTTGCTCGCGGACCTGATCGTTCACTGCTGCCACAAAGATTCTTCCTGCTTGGGTCATTTTCGGAATGGCGCCGGCGCGTTCGAGTGAGATCAGTAGCCTCTCGATTCCTCCGGCCACCCCTGTGGCGGGTATCTCTCTCTTTCCGTAGATCGCACAGAGCTTGTCGTATCGTCCTCCTCCCAAGATTGATCCGACGTCTTCGCCTCCTTTGTCGAAAGCTTCGAATACTATTCCGTCATAGTATCCGATTCCTCTGACGACGCTCATGTCAAAGAGGCAGCGGTTCGCTTTGCCAAGGCCTTGGATGGCATCAGCAAGTTCGGTCAGCTGCTTACAGCCCAACTCGGCCTCTTTGCCTCTTGTTTGGCCTGAGATCTTCGCAAGCACGTCGGATGGCTTGCCTTGGATCGATGTGAACTCCAGAAGCGAATCAATGACTGCGCCGTCCAAGCCAGTTGTCCGCAATTCCTCCGCAATGGATTGCTTCGGAATCTTCCTTGACTTGTCGATGGTGCGAAAAACCGCCTGCATCTTCTCTTGGGCTCTCACTCCCAAGTCTTCAACGAGCCCTTGGATGATTCTCCGGTTTGATATGCGAACCTCAAACTCATTCAGGCCTACATTGTCGAGAATGTCGATGCTAAGTGCGATGATTTCCGCGTCGGCGCTTGGGCTGTCGGATCCGTAGATCTCCGCGTCCCACTGGGTGAAGTATCTGTATCGCCCGAATTGTGGTTCGTCGTATCGCCAGTTGCCGCCTATCGTGGCAAGTTTCGTGGGCTCAGGCAGGTCAGGGCGACTGGCTATCATCCGGGTCATGCCGACTGTAAGGTCGAATCTGAGACCTATGCTGCGGCCTGCTTTGTCGTTGAACCAGTAGATTTCGTCCTTGATCGCCGGGCCGCTCTTGGCTTCTAGAGTCCTCAGCTCTTCGAGTGTAGCTGGTTCCATCTCCTGGAATGAGTACCTTCGGAAAACGTCCCTTATCCTCTCGTATGTCCAGTTTCGTTTCGCCATCTCTTCTGGCTCAATGTCTCTGATTCCCCTTGGCAGGCTGAACTCCTTTTCCGGCACCGGGCCTTCCTCCACGTTGGTTGCGAGCCGCTATCTCTGATGTGTGCTAAGTATCTTCTTCCCGACTGATCACGTCACGGCTTATTAGGAGGAGCAACGAGTCCCGTGAATCAATGCCAGGTCGTGCACGCGATGTCGGCAAGGAAGATCGGTATGGGGACCTCCGTGGTCGTCGGTTTGTTGGCCGCCGGAGTCGTCGGGACTATTCTCGACATTGCCGAATTCCCCGGTGGCGGCGCCATTGGAGCTTTTGCCGGCGGACTGACCGCTGCATGGCTCCTACGTGCTCCGCGCAGATCAGCATCCGTCGCCGGACTAATCGTAGGCGTGTTCAGTCTGTTGGTCGAGGTTTCGATCTTGGTGACCCTGGTTTTCTCGGGTCTATACAAGCCGCCCCCTGCTCCCCAGATTTCACAGGGTGTGCTAATTGTCGCCTTTGCGCTGACTATGGCGCTGCAGGTGATTGGGGGCACCGCCGGGGGATTCTTGGTTGGCACAATCCGGCATCCGTCACCTCGAACCGCCGAAACGACTCGGCCCTACCTACCTCCTCCCCCTCCTCTGCCAGCGAAGTACTGCATTCAATGCGGAGCAGGTTTGGCGAAGGAGACGTCACTCTGTCCTGACTGCGGAGCAAAGCAAGCCGCATAGGGCTCTGCAGTGACCTACGTCCTGAGGAACTCTAGTGAATAGTAGACGATGTCGGTTCTCCGATCAACCACCGCTATTATGAGGTCTTTCTTGTCTCGAGTTGATCGTTTCAGGAGCTTGCGGAGCGTTCCCAGGTCAGCCTCGCCGCCCTCGTACACGATGTAGACATACCTTCTCATCGGTCCCTTTCCATGAATCTCATAGTCGAAGACTGGGCATTCCCTGACGATATACCCACGGTCCCGAAGGTCACGGTATACAAGATACTTGACCCAGACCTCCGGCTTCCTCCCGGAGACTGACTTCACGAGCTCTTCGAGGCTGATCTTGTTCTTAGCATCACCTTCTACGGTTATCCTCCCCTTTTCTAGGAGATAGAAGCCCTCGTAGGGTGTGAGTGCCAGTCGCTTTCCTCTTAGCTCTCCGAAGCCACGTTCCCGCAGCTCCATGAGTTCTGACACTTTCGGGAGAACAACTTGGCCTCTTCGAAGGAAAGCCTCATAGACTCGGAATTGTTTCTCGTCTTCTGTCTCGCTTGGTGGCCGCTCAGTCATGCCCAATCAATCGAAGCTCTTGTACACTGACGCTGCACTTTTAATCTGATCGCGTCATGCTCTACGACGGCGTCACACTTGGTTGACATCGCGTCACTAAGGACTGTGGATTGGACCCGCCGCGGCGTACGTCTCGTGGACCAACGGAAACTTCCCGACAGTCTCACATTTGTTGTTTGCAGGGATCACAGGCAAGTGGCCCGTGCGATACGTGACATGACCGTCAGGGGTGCACCGGCCATCGGCGTCACCGCAGCCATGGGGCTGGCACTGGCTGCGAAGCAAAGCAGACACACTGACATTGGACGACTCTTGCTCGACATCAAGAAAGCTGCGGAGATTATGCGCGCCACGCGGCCCACCGCCCAGAACCTGTTCTGGGCGCTTGATCGAATGCTCAGAAAAGCCGGAGAGACAGCCGGACAGGGGCGAGACATTCGGGAGGCCCTAGTGGCTGAAGCGCAACTAATGGCCGATGAGGATGTCGAGGCCAACCACAGAATCGGCTCCTTCGGCGCCGATCTCATGGAAGACGGAGATACGGTCCTCACACACTGCAACACGGGCACCATGGCCACTGTGAGTTTCGGAACAGCCCTCGGAGTCATCCGAACAGCCTTCAATCAGGGTAAGAGGATCAAAGTGATCGCAACTGAAACCCGACCAAGGCTTCAGGGAGCCAGAATAACCACCTACGAGACTTTGTCAGACAAGATCCCGACGACCTTGATAGTTGACAGCGCAGCCGGGATTGCCATGTCGAAAGGAATGGTGAGCAAGGTCATCGTGGGCGCAGATCGTATCACCCGAAGGGTTGTCATCAACAAGGTTGGCACCTTCATGATTGCGCTCGCTGCGAAGCGTCACGACATTCCATTCTACTCTGCCGCACCTGCCACGACGCTAGATCTGGGCGGACAGCACTCAGATGTCGAAATTGAGGAGCGCGACCCCAGCGAGGTTACAAGAATTCGAGGAAGACAGGTTGCGCCAGTAGGCGTCAAGGTCTTCAACCCTGCCTTTGACATCACTCCGCTCGACTTGGTGACGGCTGTGATCACGGACAAAGGAGTCTTCTCGGGCGAACAGATTCAAAACATGCCTGCGCCCTAGCGTGACGCGGGCGCTCCGCGGCAGCCTGGTCTCTCAATCTCGTTTCTTGAAGTTGCAGAGCTCGCTCGGTTCTTCCAGGTACCGGTTTATCGTGACTTCTGCAATCATCTGGGAGTATCTCGCGGTTTCCGTCAGGTTCCAAGCGATCGACCTAAACGCCAGCGCGACATTTCGGTTTGAAATGTCGTCCACAATCTTGTCCGAGATCCTTCTGTTTCTGCTCTGTGCTCGTATGCCATCTTCGATGGATTTGTTTGCGAGGGCGACATCAAGCTTTGTGAATGATTTCATTGTGTTCTCTGAAATCTGTCGAACGGACTTGTCCATTTCAGAGATCTCGTCGATTACCGACTTGAACTTGGCATAGTCCTCATCCTTGATTGCGATCACCTCTTTCGCTTCGTTTTCCGCGCAGTCCGCGATGCACTCCAAGTATTTGGCGACAATGCGGTTGCCCAGTGCATGTTGCGGACTGGATACTCCGATGTCTCGTGCTGCAGTGAGTTTGGTGGTGGCAAGTATGAGTTGGCGGACTATTAGCCAGTAGATTCTGTCAGCTTCGTTCTCCATCTGGAGGACTTCGCCTGCTAAGTCTTGCCTCTTGCCCAGGAGCGCTGTCATCGCTGCTTCTTGCATAGACAATCCGACCCTGTGAAGCCTCTGGATCAAGCCGCTGACAGGAAACTTGGAGGGATCCACGAAGCTCTGGATCACCACCTGCTTCGGCGCCTGCTCAACGATGCTGAGGCCCATCAGTCTCTGGACTGTGCTTCTGATCTCCCACAAGTGCTCTGAGGTCAAGTCTTTGCTCGATGTGATGACAATGGAGTCCCGTCCCTCAATGTAGTTCCCTGTGATGATCCTTGAAAGCAGTTCATGTTCCTTGCAGAGGTCGGCGTCGACTCGCGACACCGTCGACTCGATCTTCTCGCCGGACAGACCAGGGATGAGTCTAAGGCAGCCGTCGTCTGTGCGTCTTAGCGTTACAACGTTTCCCTGCTTCAACCCTACTTGCTCAACCCAGTCCCGAGGCAGTGAGACTGTCAGCGTTGAGTGACCGACTTTCTGGACCTTTCGAATCTCCATTGATCTACACCGAGCTCGATTCCTGCCGAAGCGGAGCGAGCCTTGGTTCCGCTCGCGTCATTACTTCGTAGTAACTGCCACTTGGCAAGTTCAGATCATATATATTCCGCCTAGAAAGCAATTACAGTACCTAGTCCGCATAGCCGCATGTGTTTCCACGGTATGCCTTCGCCGATCCGTTCCCCAGGAATCCCGATGCCACTGGGGGAAAGGCCTGTAGGATGTTGAGTGAGTCACTACAGCTGGGTTCGGCATCTCATCGCTGATATGATTCTGTGGTCGGCCCAGATCTTGCAGGTTCCTTCAGACGAGACCATCGTAGGTCCGAGTGGACTTGCGGGTGTGCATTCCTTCGTGTAGAGTGGACACTCGGGCGGGTCGATCTTGCCTATGATCACATCCGCACATCGAGCATTCCTCACGAATCCCGCTTGTTCGTCTTCGCGAACTAACCCATAGTGCTCGCGTGCATCAAGATGTGCGAACTCAGCCTTCAGGTCGAGTGCGCTGTTAGGTATGGTTGCCACACCTCGCCAGTAGCCATCGTGCAGGTCGAAGACCTTTTGCATGGTCTCCTGAGCTTTCAGATTCCCTTCCCACGTCACTGATCGGGTGTACTCGTTCTCCATCTTCGGCTCATTGTTGCGGATCTGTGTCAGTATCATCGTGACTGAGATCAGTATGTCGAGGGGTTCGAATCCGGAGAAGATCATGGGCTTGCGGCACTCATCGAAACATGGTTTGTAGGCCTTCATTCCCGTTATTGTCGAGGCATGCCCAGCATTGATGAAAGCATCAACTCTGAGATCCGGGGATCTTGAGACCGCCTCAACTGCAGATGGTACGTATCGATAGGATGTGAGGAATCGGAGATTCGATGGGGGGTCGCGGAGTATCTCGTATGCGGTTGCCGGTGCTGTGGTCTCGAAGCCAACGGCAAAGAAGACGAACTCTCTCTCAGGCAGTGACTGCGCGATCTTGACTGCGTCGTGGACACTGTAGACTACTCGCACGTCGCCGCCTAACGTCTTGGCCTCAGCCAATGATTGCTTCGAGCCCTTCGCTCGTGACATGTCGCCATAGGTCAAGAGCGTCTTGCCACCAAGGGCGAGGTCTACGGCGGCGTCAATGTCTGCTGCCGGGGTCACGCAAACAGGGCATCCAGGCCCAGCGCGGACCTCCACAGCATCCGGCAACAGGCTTCTGACACCGTGATGAGTGATGGTCCATTCGTGAGATCCGCACACGTGCATGATCAGAATGCTGCGGTCGATTTCTTCGCTCAGCCGACTGATCCTGCTCTTCAGCCCCGTTGCTAGATCTGCGTCCCTATAACCGTCTAGGACTGACAAAGAAGAGTCACCCGCTGATGGGTTTCCTGAGTTCGTCCTCGTAAGCGAGGATCTCTCTCCAGTATGAGAGGGTCTTCTGTGCCTCCATCTCGTCCATCACATGTATCGCGTACCCCGCGTGGACGAGCACATATTGGCCGGGTTTTGCCTCAACCAGAGAGATATTGATGCCTTCTCTTGCGGTGCCTTCACCAAAGTCAACTTTGGCGAAGTCGCCATCTATGCTCAGGACTCGACCCGGAAATGCCAGGCACATGGGAACCTTCGCTGGGATGCAAAAAGCAACTATTAGGGTTATTGATTAGCCGGTTCCGGCAGTCTCAGGGGCTTTTGAGCGTCATTCATGTCTTCTGGTTCTTAGGATCAAGGAGAAGGAGAGGACGGAGGCAAGGACCACAACAAACTCGATGTTCGGCAATTCGTCAACCGCTACACTGGCCATTAGTGACGGTCGGAGGTATTGCACGTTCGGAGCTTGTTGGGCGATCGTTGCCCCGAGTGTGTCATACTGGGCCGTCGTTCCATGCATCGGGATTGCGTCGCTCGGATCGAGCGCCTGTATCATGCTGAACGCACTTCCCGGTGAAGCAGTAGGAGACGCGCCGCCGGTTGGCACAATGGCTAGCCTCGCTTTGTCTTTGTAGTCGGCGAGTTTCGCATTGAAGCCTGAGTCTGACCCATGGAATACGGAGAAATCACTGAAAGTCAGAATGTATGTCAGTGGCTCAACTGACTCATGGACTGCGGCGATCGCCGTGACAGTCATGCCCGAGATGGCACGGATGTCCCCCGACCTCATCTCGATCACTTTGTCGGATGGAACTGCTCCAGACAACGAGCTGTAGGCTCCCGGGTTCGCAACGACGACGGCACCTGTCTTGGATTGGATCGAGACAACCGCAGAATATGAGAAGTGATCCGAATGCTCGTGAGTAATCAGGAGAATGTCAAGCTGTTGAAGTGCCTGCATAGAATCCCCGGCGATCATTCCCGCGGGGTCTATCAGTGCAACCTTCTCGTGGTTCTTCATCAATACGCCTGACGCGCCAAGCATCATCACAACAACCCTCCCTTGGTCAACCGGCTGAGCGTAGAACGTAGCCAGAACATCACCCATTGATGACTGCGCTCCGACACCCAAGACAATGACCGAATCGTCCCGAGCCCACGCCGGATGAACCAACACTAGGAGCATCAGGGCGAGGGTCGACGCTAGCAGGATTCCTCTTCTCAAGAGCTCTCACCCGGACGGCTACCGATCGAGGACTTAGCTCTTTAGTGAAGCCGATACAGAGCGCGCCTGCTCTGCCTCAGTTGGCACCCATTGTGCACCCCTTGGCGGAAGACCGCCGCAAGCGAGTCTATGGCCCTGAATCCTCGGCAGCCACGACGGCCTGTCCGAGCGACAACCCTCCGTCTCCGGGAGGCACGGCCTCGTGCACTAGAAAACGTAGCCCTTCTTTCTCGACTGCCGTCCTCAGGGTATGAGTAATCAGCTCGTTGCAGGCTACACCTCCCGTGAAACCTACGCAGTCGACTCCTAGCTCCTGGGCAGCAGCTATCGCGCTCTCACCCAGTGATCGCGCTATGTACAACTCAGCTGAGTGTGCTAAGTCTCTGACAGTCACACGCCCGGAATTCTCAAAGACCTCACGAACCATCGCGCCAGTCTCAATCACATCGCCAGTGAGGACCGGCTTAAGGCAGAGTGCATCTTTTCCCCATAGTGCAGCAGATTCGAGTTTCATTGCTGGTTCGCCCTCGTATGTCCGCTCATGGCACAGGCCTAAGATGGCTGAGATGGCATCCAAAACCCGTCCGCAGCTGGTTGTCATCTGAACATCCTTGGAGTTGAGCTGCGTGAGGAGAATGTTGATCTCCTCTCTTCCATGTGGGAAACGTGCTTCTCGTTGACGCAGCCAATCCTCGATTCCCGCATGTTCTCTGAGGATGCCAGCAACCATCCTCAGTGGGTACCTTGTCGCGAGGTCTCCTCCGATCATAGGCTGAGGTTCTAGGTGCGCCACACGCTTGTGCCCCGCATGATCCGCGAAGATCACCTCGCCGCCCCAGGCAGAACCATCATCGCCGTATCCGTAGCCATCACAGCATACCCCCACTATCTCGTCGACGCTGTGCTCAGCCATGAGGGCCGCAACATGCGCATAGTGATGTTGGACAGGAACAACTCGCATGCCCATTTCGCGTCCAAGCTCGTCCGCAAACTCAGTAGTGGTGAAGAGTGGGTGTAGATCTCGCCCCACGACCTCGGGCTTGCAGCCTGTGAGCATCATCAGATGACGAGTTGCTTCCTCCTGAAATCGGAAGGTCTGGAGTGTCTCCACGTCGCCGATATGCTGCGTCAGGTATGCTCGTCCTTCGTAGATGAGGCAGGAGGTGACATTCAATTGGCCGCCCACTCCGAGCGTGCAGGCGCTCCTCGGGACAGCGACCGAGATTGGTGCCGGAGCGTAGCCTCTTGACCGTCTCAGCATAGTGGTCCTGCCATCAAGCGACTTGACAACGGAATCGTCGCATCTCTGTGAGATATCGCGGTTGTGCATTAGGAAGTAGTCAACGACATCGCGTAGCCTCTCGAGGGCTTCCTCATTATCCTTTATGATCGGCTCGTCTGGAGGATTCGCGCTCGTCATGACAAGAGCGCGCTCGCGAGTCTCATCGAAGAGCATGCTATGGAGTCCAGTGTAGGGAAGCATCACGCCGACATCATGAAGGCCCGGAGCGATCTGTTCCGAAAGGTCAAAGTCTGATTTCTTCCGGACAAGTACGATCGGCCTGACATAAGATGTCATCAATTTCGCCTCTGATGCGTTGACCTCGGCGAACGACATTGCAGCCTCAAGGTCCCTCGTCATGACGGCCAACGGTTTCTGCGACCTGAATTTTGTCTTCCGCAACCTGACTATGGGTTCGCTCAGTAGCGTGGATGATGCTAGGTGGAACCCACCGTTGCCCTTCACAGCCACGACATGGCCCCGTTCCAGAAGCCTGCCGGTTTCACGGATGGGATCAGCCGACTTGACTTGCCTGCCGTCGTTTGTGAGCAAGGCCACCGACGGACCGCAGTCAGCGCATGCCACCGTTTGTGCATGGAACCGTCGGTTGCTCGGATCCTTGTATTCGGCCGAGCATTTCTCGCATGTCTCAAAGCCTCTCATGGTTGTGCGAGGGCGATCGTATGGGAGAGCATCAATGATCGTGTAACGTGGGCCACAGTCTGTGCATGTGATGAAGAAGTAGTCGTGCCTGCGGTCCTTCCTGTCGCGCAACTCCCGGAGGCAGTTGGTGCATATCGCTATGTCAGGCGGGATCACGGAGCCCGCATGGAGACGCGATTCGTTGCTCTTGACGATCAGAAATCCCTTGAACTCTCCAGTCTCGCGTGGGTAGGTGGCATCAATTTGGAGTATGACCGATGTCGGAGGTCGATCGTCCCGGAGTTGGGTCATGAATCTTGAGACGGAGTCAGGTTCGCCCTCGACAACTATCTCGACTCCTGCGTCGCCGAGATTCCGGACGAATCCTGCAAGCATATTGGCGGTCGCGGTTCTGTAGACGAAGGGTCTGAATCCTACCCCCTGAACGATGCCCTTTACGATGAGCCGAGCCCGCGTCACGCCTCACTTCCGATTCATTCTTGCAGATCGATTGATCGTTTCGAGGCAAACCGTTGCAAGTCGCGCGCACTGGGCGTCTACCTCGCTAAATAGGTTCACCTCGTTCTTCCGTTCCGGGGAGTCATCTCCACGCATTTAGACTAGCTACGAAACGCACTTAAGCGCCGCAGAGAGACCGCATGGCGCTCCAAGGTCGGGACATTATTTGGCACAGACCACACAGGAAAAGTGCCTAGTCAGAATTCTTGAGGAGCGATGTAAGGGCTGCGAACTCTGTGTAGTCGCATGCCCGCAAGGAAACCTCGCACTGTCGGACAGACTGAACAGAATGGGCTTCCATCCTGCAGTGTGGCGCTACCAGGGCACGAAGGGGCCCTGCACAGCGTGCGGAATCTGCTACTGGGTCTGCCCGGACTTCGCGATACATGAGGTCTTGGTGAGGACCTGACATATGACCGAAAGAGTATACATAAAAGGAAACGAAGCGCTCGCCTACGGCGCACTCAAATCGAAACTGAACGCATACTTCGCATATCCGATAACCCCCTCGACAGAAATTCCTGAAACACTCGCAAAGGAGTTCGGGAACAAGGCGTACCCGGATTTCAAGGTCTTTCTGCAAGCAGCCAGCGAACTCGAAGCGGTGAACATGGTGCTGGGCGCGGCTGCAAGTGGCGCCCGAGCTATGACCGCCACCTCGAGTCCGGGATTCAGTCTCAAGCAGGAGGCACTCTCCTATGCCGCCGGAATGGAACTGCCGCTTCTTGTCGTGAACATCACCAGGGGTGGTCCGGGACTGGGCAACATCGCTCCGGAACAGGGCGACTATTTCCAGATGACGAAGGGAGGAGGACACGGATGCTACCGCATGATCGTGTTGGCGCCGAACTCAGTCCAAGAAATGGCGAGCATGCCGAAGATAGCGTTCGATCTTGCCTTCAAGTACAGAAACCCTGTCTGCATCGCAGGGGATGCTTTCACGGGCCAGTTGAAGGAGGACATCGTTTTCCCGACCATCGAGCCAACCGAGTATGATGTATCATCATGGGCAGTCACCGGAGCGAAAGGCAGGGAACGCCATGTCCTCAACTCGATGAATCTGGATCCGGAAGTCCATGCGAAGCACGTGGCGCACCTCGACGAGAAGTACAAGGCGATTGACAGGAACGAGGTCAGATGCGAATCCTACCTCACCGACGATGCTGAGGTCGTGGTCTCAGCATTTGGCATCACCTCGCGAATCTGCAAGAGCGTGGTGAACGCGCTGAGAAGAGAGGGCACAAAGATAGGCCTGTTCAGGCCGATCACGCTGTGGCCGTTCCCGTATGACGAGGTCCACAAGCTGACCGAGCACGCCAGACGTTTTCTTGTCGTCGAGCTCAACACTGGGCAAATGGTCGAGGACATCCGCTTGGGTATAGAAGGAAGAGCTAGGGTCGAGTTCTTCGGCAAACTGGGTGGACTGCTTCCTACCGAACGAGAGATCAAGAACAAGCTGGAGAATCTCATGAAGGAGGCGATTGCAGCTTGACCACAGGGGAATCAATCCTGCAAGGGTACAAGAGGAAGCTCGGAAAGCTCGAGGCACTGACTGAGAAACCCACTCACTACTGCCAAGGATGCGAGCACGGCGAACTGACGCGTTTCATCGCAAGCGCTATCGAGAATCTTGGGATTCGAGAAAGAACCGTCATGATTGATTCGGTGGGCTGCAGTGTCCTTGCCTTCGATTACTTCAACGTCGACCATGTGCAGTCACCACATGGTAGGGCGCCCGCCATCGCCGCGGGCATAAAGAGGGTCAGACCTGAGCTCGTTGTGTACACGGTTCAGGGAGACGGCGATACGTTGGCAATAGGTCTGCTCGAGATCATGTATGCCGCCATTCGCGGTGAGCCGATCTCAGTCTTCTTGGTGAACAACGCGATCTACGGTATGACAGGTGGACAGATGGCTCCGACAACGATGCAAGGCCAGGTCACAACAACGACCCCATATGGTAGGGACACAGCCTTCACCGGGCTCCCCTTGGACGCGTCGAGACTGCTCTCGACGATCGACGGATCCGCATACATCAAGAGGGTTAGTCTCGCGATAGCTGAGACTGAAACTCCCAGAGGCAAGTCGTACAGCGTCAAGAACTTGCTTGACGCAAGACAGGCAATTGAGAACGCGTTCAAGGTCCAGATGATGGGAGGCTTCTCGTTCGTTGAGTGTCTCTCAAGTTGCTGGGTAAACTGGCATCTGCCGATCATGGAAGCCAAGCGCTTCGTTAACGATCGTCTCATCAAGCAGTATCCTCTTGGAACCTACAAAGACAAGCTCGGGATCGAGAAGAAATGACCAAGACTCAGATTCTGTTGTCCGGCCACGGCGGACAAGGCGTTCTTCTGCTTGGAGACTACATCGCATATTCAGCAGTGCTTGACGGAAAGCACGTGGTGTACACTCCATCATACGGCCCTGAGACACGCGGCGGAAAGGCGAAGTGCTACGTGGTGATCTCAGACGATGAGATAGACACGCCGATTCCAGAAGTGCCGGATCTCATGATCATAATGAACCAACCATCGATGGATTTTGTGCCGATTCTCGGAGAGGGCGGCCTCCTACTCTACAACAGATCACTCATCGAAGGGGACCCCGAGAGAAATGACATCAAGAAGATCCCGGTACCTGCCACAGAGATAGCGGAGTCGCTCAGAAAAGAACTGAGTCCCGAGGTCTTAGGAGATACGAGAGACACAAGGTTCGTGGCGAACTCGGTAATGTTCGGAGCATACTTAGGAGCGCCTGCTGGCCAGTCAGCGAAGAAACATCTGAAGGAGACCTTGCAGCACTTTCTCGCAGGAAGGAGACAGGGACTTCTCGAACTGAACCGGCTTGCAGTGGAGCGAGGCCTTGATTATGTCTCTGCCGTAGTGGCGGGGAAACGCTGAGTTCTCTTGCTGTCATTCGTGCAGTCTCGCCTTCGTACGGAATTGATAGCATATACAGAACGCTCAAAACTATTTACCAGATAGGTACTTCCCGATCGTCCATTCACAGCACGAGGGCTGTCCTCGCCAGACGGAGTGGGCGCTCGCGGAGAGCAAAGACACAATGCCAGAAGTAACCAAGGAGCAGTTGCTTGAGAAAGCCAAGAAGCCCGCAAAAGACGCCATGCGTCTTCACCCATTCTATAGGGGCAAGGTGCAGACTGCCCCGAGATGTGTGATTCGCGACTTCAACGATTTTGCGATATGGTACACACCCGGTGTGGCTGAGCCATGCCGTGCGATCGAAAAAGACCAGAATCTCGTGTACGACTATACGAGCAAGTGGAACACGATCGCGGTAGTGAGTGACGGAACCAGAGTCCTCGGCCTCGGGGACATTGGTCCTAAGGCGGGATTGCCAGTCATGGAAGGGAAGGCGCTTCTATTCAAGTACCTAGGAGGAGTCGACGCGGTTCCACTCTGCCTCGACACGAAAGACCCCGATGAGATAATCAAGACCGTCAAGTTGATCCAACCGTCGTTCGGAGGTGTGAACTTGGAAGACATCTCCAATCCAAAGTGTTTCTACATTTTGGACAAGCTTCGAGCTGAGGCGGAAATACCGATCTGGCATGATGACCAACAGGGAACAGCTACTGTGACCCTCGCCGGCCTGATCAACGCTTTGGGGGTCGTCGGCAAGAAGATGAGTCAAGTCACACTGGCCATGATCGGGGCAGGCGCCGCAAATATAGCATGCAGCCGCCTCATGTTCGCCTACGGGCTGAAGCCGCAAAACACGTTCGTCGTAGACACGAAAGGCATTCTCAACCGTCAAAGAAAGGACATCGAGGCGAAGAAAGCTGACTTCCCTGACAAATGGAGACTCTGCGAGACAACAAACAATGAGCAGAGGTCAGGAGGCATTCCTGAGGCTCTCAAAGGCGCCGACATTTGCGTCGCACTGTCCAAACCTGGTCCCGGCACCATCCAGAAGGAGTGGGTTGAGAAGATGGCGACAGACGCCGTGATCTTCGCCTGCGCGAACCCGATTCCTGAGATCTGGCCTTGGGAGGCCAAGGAAGCTGGGGCGAAGGTAGTGGCTACCGGACGATCCGACTTCCCCAACCAAGTTAACAATTCTTTAGGCTTCCCTGGAATCTTCAGAGGAACCCTCGACGTTCGTGCTCGTACAATCACGGACGAGATGTGCGTTGCTGCTGCCGATGAGCTCGCGAAGTGTGCTAGAGAACGCGGATTAGATGCGGATTACATCGCTCCGAACATGGACGAGTGGCACGTGTTCCCACGCGAGGCAGTTGCCGTAGGAATGAAGGCTCAAGAACAGGGAATATCGGGCCTGAAGATCAGCAGAGACGAGCTCTACGAGCGCTCTTCAGCAATCATCAAGGCTGCACGTGATCTAACCAAGAGCATGATGGCGAACGGTTTCATCACCCCCGCCCCACCAGAGTAAAGCGAGTGACGCGTCATCTGCTTGCAGGCGTGGTCAAGCACGCTCAATCGTCTGTAGCGTAGATTCGTAATGCAACAATCCGTTGTCACATCCCACTGAAGGTCCTGTGGGCAGGCGAAGGAGCTAAAGGCACCATCGACGAGTACGGGTTCTACGTCGGCATGCGCGCGCGAAGCGCGGGCTGGCGGTCGGAGTGGGTAATGCCCACAGTCAATGATAGAATCGATCTTCTCCACATCTCTCCCATACGACGTGTCGCCGCTCTCCTTGCTGATGCAAGGAGGCAACGGGACATAATCTCCTTTGGCGGCGGCGCTCCGAGCCTCCTGCCGCCGCAGGAAGTCCTCGATGAAATGGTGCGAATGCTCAAAGAGGAGCCGAAGGCTGCATGCTCATACGTAGGAACAAGAGGCCTCCCTGAGTTACGTAGTCTCATTTCTAAGGACTTCGAGAAACAGGAAGGGACAGGATACGACCCCGAGAAAGAGGTGGTAATCACCGATGGCGCAAGTGAGGGGGTTTTCACTCTATTCATGTCTCTACTTGGAAAGGGAGACGAGGTAATCCAGACAGATCCGACGTATCTGGGCTTCCGCGAGGCAGCAATGCTCGTAGGTGCACGCGTCGTCACTCTTCCAGTCACTGTTGATGAAGGCTACCAGCCGGACATCGAGCTGCTGAAGAACCTGATAACAAGGGAGACTAGAGCAGTCGTCCTACTCTCGCCAGACAACCCCACCGGCAGAGTCGTCAAGCAGGAGTTCGCCAAAGCACTAGTCGATCTTGCGGTAGACCACAACTTCTGGATCATATACGACGCCACATACCGAGACATACTGTTCGAAGGCACATACCTCAAGATCTGCAGCCTCCCAGGTGGACGTGACCACGTCGCAGTCACTGGTAGCTTCTCAAAGGAGGCATCGATTCCAGGACTTCGTCTCGGATATGTCATGGGTCCGCCTCACGTGACGGACGCCGTTGAGAAGATCAAGCAGTACACGAGTCTTGCTCCGAATACCCTGAGCCAGCATGGAATTATCAAGTTCTTCTCTGGTGATGTCAAAGAGAAGTATCTGAAGCAGACCGTCTTGCCGACCTACAAGGCAAGGAGAGATTTCATGGCGAAGTGCCTCAGAAAGGAACTGCCTGAGGCAAGAACGTCTCTGCCGCAGGGCGCGTTCTACTTCCTGGTGAATCTCAACTACTATTTGGACCGTATGAAAAGGGACGACCGAGACTTCTGCAACAGACTACTTGAGCGGAAGAGTGTGGTTCTCGTGCCTGGGTCATACTTTGGATCCAAAGGTGCGGGGCATACACGAGTGACTTTCGTCAGTGAACCTGAGGAAAGAATAGAGGCGGGTATCAGAGCCGTCGCCGAGTATATGTTCAGCTTCACGTTTTAGGCTACGGTATCTCCTGCAGTGGTTTCTTCGCGACTTGGAGAACGATCTCTACAGGTGCCCGAGCAACTGACTCGATCCTGGTCTTCCAGTCGCTCCCTATTGAGACGAGAGCGTAGATGCCGCTCACTTCGGATTTGGCCTTCTGTACGATCCTGGCCAAGGCGACTTGTGTCTCGCCGCTGTCGATCACGTCGTCGACGATGAGGACACAGTCTCCTCTCTTGAACGCGTCTCTTGGCACGAAGAGGCTCATCATGATGGCGGTCTTGCTCGGGATGTATATCTCTTCGATAAACTCGCGGACGCCGACCTCTCGGCTCTTCTTCGCGATGATCAGCCCAACCCCAAGCCTGTGAGCGACCAAGGTTGCCAGAGGGATACCGTCCACGGCTGCGGCGAGCACTTTGGTTATTCGCTTGCCTGCGAAAGCGTTGATTGCGTGCTGGACAGCCCTTTCTAGAAGAAGCGTGTCCGAAATCAGTCGAGTGTTGTCGAAGTATCCCAGTTCGTCAAATCTGATACGCTGTTGTATCTCGCCCTCCAAGCGCATGATCTTCTGGAGGGTCTGGTTGATTGACTGGGCGCGGTCAATTGTCGGCAGAACGTGTCCTTTGACGTATCTGCTGAGTACTGTCTCTGGCAGGCCGATAATCTGGGCCAATTCCCGATATGTATAGTAGTTCTTGGCGAGATTGAGCAGTTCGATCGTCATCAGCTTGTATTTGAGGTCAGAAATCCTAGAACCTGCTCTCATTGGTCTTTCCTCTCAAAACCAGTCTCTTTGGACGGGTACATACAGGTTTGTGCGAATGCCTAATAACACTTTCCACCCGACATTAACACGAACCCATGGGGGCCGCCCTAGCGGCGGCTGGGCACGACGCCTTGGCTATCTTGGTATCTGCCCCCGTACCTTGAGGCAGCCTTCCTGCCCAGCCTCAGGACCGCTAGCTGGACGAACCTCTCACCTGCTTTGAGCCTCACTGCTCGTCTGCCGCTGTTGAATAGAGAGATTGTGAGCTGGCCCCTGAAGCCGGGGTCAACGAGGGCAAGGCTCGCGAGGATCCCCTCACGAGCCATTGAGGATCTGATGTGCAACACTCCGACAAACTCGTCACTGAGTTCGACCCTCTCCATGGTCGCGGCAAGGTGATGCCCTGATGCCTTCAGCACGGTGCCAGCCGCCAGCCTCAGATCGTAGCCGGCGGGGTTGAGACTGCTTTCTTCGAAGGGCTGGATAACCAGACTCCCACTACTCAACGCTTCACGAATCTCGGAATCCGAAAGCGCCATGGCCCATCGCTCACGCTTCGTTGCCAGCAGGCGAATCAGCCAGCGCAGGCATAGGTGATTAAGCCTTTCCTAGAGGCTTATGTGCGAGGGCGTCAAATCGGCGCACAGTGCTGGGGATAGCCACTGCGTTTCCGAGTCTCCTTAGTCAACAGAATCTCGAACACATCAGGAGCGAGACTCCTCGGCGGGAAGGCGGACATAACAGTCGCCGCGCCGTCGCCGCACCAATCCTTCTCCATCATACGTGCATCACCGAGTCCCCACATTGAAGTCAAGACCGAGGGCAACACTCATGCGGTCTTGAGGGTCCCGGAGTTAGGGGCTGAGCAGACATTCGAGTCAGCGATAGATCTCGAATACAACACGTCAGCTGTGTCATCCCATATCGCCGAGACGATCTCACCCACAGGTCCTCCCGAGTCTCTGTACGAGTATTGTAGGGCGGACAAGTTCTGGGAGATCAAGGATCCTCTGATCAGACGAACCGCCGAGAAGATCAGCCTCTCATCGCCGAATCTGGAGGGATTCCTGTCAAGCGCATTTGCGTGGGTTCGCGACAACGTAAGACTTAGGGCACCACAGCCGACGCGATTCGGTGCAGCAAAGGCAATTCGTGAACTGGCCGGCGACTGCGACGAATTGTCTGACCTCTTCATTGCGCTTTGTAGAGCAGCGAATGTACCTTGCCGCAGGGTTGTCGGTATCTTCTACCACGGTCGCGAGAGCGAAAGCCGGCCTTTTGACTGGCACGCCTGGGCTGAAGTCCATGTCGCTAGGGACGTGTGGATTCCATTCGACCCGTCTCTGAATTTCTTCGCTACCATAAGTGAGAGGCATCTGGCCAGATGCTGCATGGGAATAGAATCTGACTACCCAGTGCGGAGGCTGACTTGGAGATCTCACCCGACCAAGTCACCATTTCTCAACGACGACGATGTGGAAGGCGTCGTTGTGATACCCTAGCGTTAATCTCCACCTCCGACCGGCAATCCCGGCAACATCGGTCCATGCGCTCGGTTTAGACGCGGACAATCACGCTAGGGCATCAGCAACTGCTTTCTACCTCTGCCTTCTCTGGAGAACGCGATCATCTTGGAGGTGTCATGGACTCTGGACTCAAGCCCAGGAGGTCGTTGGTAGGCTATGCGCGTCTTTCTCACTGGCATCAATGGATATCTTGGCGGGGTTCTGGCGGAGCATTTCGCGCAGGTCCCAGAGATCGACGAGATCACTGGCATTGACTTGGCTCCCCCCAAGAAGCGACACCCGGAAAAGGTGAGATACGTGGAGATGGATGTGCGCTCGCCGGAAGTCAAGACGGCAATGGCCGGACATGATGCAGTGGTTCATACAGCCTTCATTGTCCTGTGGCCTGCCAAGATGTCCGCAAGCGAACGTGATGATATCAACATCAACGGCACAGGAAATGTGGCCAGGGCTGCTCTTGCGAATCGAGTGCAACGGTTCGTCTATTCGAGCAGTGATGCAGCCTACGATCAGTACCAGCTTCGTGGGCAGACGAATGTGACTGAAGACTTCCCACTTGGCAAAGGCGACTTCTCAAGCTACTACTGCAATGCCAAAGCAGCTATCGAGCGCATGCTGACTGAGACGCTGGTGCCTGCAGGGATCACTCTGACGATGTTTCGCCCCGGCTACATCATTGGACCGCGCAACACGGCAACGATAAAGTCGCTTCGCTCGAATGCGGTCAGGCTGTTCGGGCACGACCCTCGATCCCAGTACGTGCACGAAGAGGATGTCTCCGCCGCCTTCGCAAGGGCAGTGCTGACGGATATGCCAGGCGCCTACAATCTAGATCCTGACGATTTCCTGCGTCTGAGTGAGGTCCAGAAGATCATTGGTGTCAAGTCTGCTCCCACAGTCCCCGTGTGGCTAGCTCGCCTGATCATGCGAGCTAGCTGGAGATACCTCCATTCACCGACTCACCCTTCATGGCTAGACGTGATGCTTGTCGACTTCACATTGAGCAATTCGCGACTGAAGGCCGCCGGATGGAAGCCCAAGTACGGCAGCGTCGCGGCGCTGAGATCGGCGATACAGTAGATCCTACTCTGGATATGGCGGGCGCAGCGCGACCTGTAAGCTCTCCATGGACATGAGCAAGTTGAGTGAAGCGCCACGACAGAAACTCGGCGAGAGCGTCTTTCGCTTGAGACCCCTGACCAGAGAGGATCACGACTGGGCATCCGCTCTTCTGGCGGAGCATTGGGGGTCTCCCGCAGTCGTGACCAGAGGCAGGGTCCATCGCGTCGATGAGTTGAGCGGTTTCGTTGCAGTCAAAGGTGGCAGACTCGTCGGGCTCGCAACCTACAGAATAGAAGGTGCGGATTGCGAGATCGTCTCCATGAACAGCCTCGTGGCGAATGTGGGAATAGGGTCTGCACTGATTCATGCCGTCAAGGGTGTCGCGACCACCGCCGAGTGCAGGCGGCTTTGGCTCATCACAACAAATGACAACACAGCCGCCCTTCACTTCTACCAGAGAAGAGGCTTTGTGTTGGTGACCGTGCATCGCAATGCCATTGAGGAGTCACGCAAGCTGAAGCCCGAGATCCCTCACGTCGGGGCGGATGGCATTCCGATCCGAGACGAAGTGGAACTCGAAATGGTGCTGTAGAGAGAAGGCATGTCGCGGTCATGATGTAGGGTGAGTTGACCCAGGGCCTCCAGGTGGAATCTCCTCCGTCCAGATGCCGGGCCGGCAATCCAGCCGATTCCACATTGGCCAGGCAGGAGAAACGGAATGCGGCTTAGGTCTTCCTCGGGATGTCAATCATCGCTGAAGAGAGTTGATACTCCTCACTACTACGGGGGACACTGGCCGAATGGTCCGGTGAGTCTGTCTTACCTGGCGCGCTTGGTTCGCTTCGAGCGTTTGGCCCTTCGGGACCGTTTCGGCCGCTTGACACGTCTCACTCGGATTCTCTTTCTAGTTCGCTTGGGTTTCACGATGCGCTTGGCTTGCTTGGGCGGAGAATCATAGGAGATTTGGCACGAATTGCACATCCATCTGTCTGACCCGAAGACGTGCTGCAGTGGCTTTCCACAATGTGGACAGAAATGAGAGCTCGGCAAAACGCATCACATCACTGCTAGGTTCATGACAGTGACCTTATAGCTGTTTTGTGGGACGCTACGCGGGGCAATCTCCTTCACCTGCGAGTCTGCTCCACCATCCGTTTCTCCCGCTCATATCTCGACTTCCGGCCTGTGAGTATCTACGATGGGCAGAGCGAGAAGATCGAGGGATCAGCCACAGCTTCCGTGGGCCAACCCCGACGCTTGTCCGCACCCAGAACCTGACACTTTGCTGAAATTCAGGGACTCCGACGAAACGTAGCAACGCTGTAGTGTATGTGGAAACGTCGTGACGCTGAATGAACTGAGCGCCAGACGAGGAGAGCAGTTCAGGCTTGAGGCCAAAAGAACCATATTCAACCGAACCACAGCAGAGCTGGGCCCGTAGTCTAGAGCATCTGATCGTTTCGAATTGACGAGAAGGTGCGGATAGCCAGGATTAGGACACAGTCGCACTCGCGGTGTAGGCCTTCGGAACAATTCGTGAGGAAAGCCTGGGGTCCAGGGTTCGAATCCCTGCGGGCCCGCCAAACCACTATACTGCCGTTTCCCTTGTGATACGGATGAGGGGTCTCGGAACTGTCCACCTCTCTGAGAGAGTATGCATCGAGCCAAACTTGCGTAGAGCCGCGACGTGCAGTTCCCAAGACTGAGTTCCGTCAGAAGTGCTGACTGAAGCAGGACGAAGAGTCAAGTTCGGGGCATTCCTCGAGAGGCTGACAGACATGCGCGGTCCGTCTCAGCGGCTCCAAGACAACCAGAAGAACTAATATGCGCTAGTGGCATTTTTCTCGAACATAGGTAAGGATTGAGTTTAGACATGTCAGGTTTGGACTATCAGGGAATTGGACCCAGACTAATCGCGCAGATAGTCGACGGAATAATCCTGATGATCGTCAACTGGATACTCGGCGCAGCCATGTTCGGTGCATTCACCTTCGAAGTATACGGAGCCCCCGCTTTCTCGTACATGGGCGTCGGTTTGCTCGTGTTCCTTCTATACTTCGTCGTGCTTGAGGGCATGCTCGGCGCAACCGCGGGCAAGATGGTCGCGAAGATCAAGGTCGTTCGAGAAGACGGCTCTGCCTGTGGAATCGGGCCGGCTGCAATAAGAAACATACTTCGAATAGTCGACGCATTACCCTTCCTCTACATTATCGGCATTATTCTCATCTCCCGATCCGACAAGAAGCAGAGACTCGGGGACAGCGTGGCAAAAACTGTCGTGGTCAAGTCCTCGCAAACAGGATCAGTCGCTGCACCTGCACCATCTGGAGCATTCTGTACGAACTGCGGCGCCGCGCTGCCTCGGGACACCAAGTTCTGCACCAAGTGCGGAGCCAAGCAGTAGACGGCCTTCCGTGGAGCATTCCAGGTGACGACGCAGGACACCTAATCATCTTCTTTCTTCCGGCACACTTTCTTTCGTGCCGCCACGGCCCCTAGATTGGCAGCAGCTGCGGATACTGGTGCAAGGGCATGGAGTTTGAGAACCGGCGAGGGAGATGCTGCTCCGGCAATCCTTAAAACCAGTCGTGGCGTCCTACAGTCGACGCTAGGTTGTTAAAGGGTGTAATCTTGTGAAGAAGGCATACGCCATAATCGGAATCGTCCTGCTTATTCTCGGCATCATCGTATCCGCCTCGACTTTGACGGTCGCAGATACTTTCGGGCCGGAAGACACCACTCTCTCCGTGGATCAGCCGTTGGACTACCATGGTGTTCCGGTGGAGAAAGGCACAACGATCGTCGTCAGTTTCGAGTCCAAGAAACCCGGGGGCAAAGTGTCTGTAGTTTTGCTGCCGGAGGAGAAATTCGACGAGATAATGAGTCTTCTTGAGACGCAGCCGTATGGGAAGTACATGCTTGGTAACGCTTTGAAGAAGGTTCTTGGAGAAACCGGAGAGGCGAGTCTCTACCCTATGACGGAGAGTGGACAGGGCGAACTCGAATTGGAAGCAACAGCAGACGGTACCTACTTCGCGGTCTTCACGACTCCCGGAACGATCGTCCACAATAGTTATGACTCGACCATCGAGGAGAAAGACGGCTACATGTACAAGAAGGTGGATCTGCGTGTCGGTTCGGTATTCGGCTCTGATTTTCAATGCTTGGACGCCGATGACCAGGTTAGAGCAGTTCTGATGAGTGAAGGGTCATTCGGCCGGTTCCAGAAAGGCGAAACGATACCTCAATCAGAGCTTCTTGCAGACGCAGTTGGCAATAGCGGAGCAGTGAACTGGTTCAGTCCGTCGGATGGAACGTACTATCTGGTGTTCATCCCCACAGGCGGATACTGGCCGATCCCCATCAAGATCAATACCGACGCCACATACGTGCTTGAGGGAAGCGAGTGGCTTCTGCCGCTGACCTACAAGATGGAAGGCAGGAAACCGGGGCCGTGGTACTTGGGCTTGATCCCCATTGTGGTGGGTGTTGCCGTACTGATCTTGGGCTTCAGGAAGCCTGGTGCACCAGCAGTACCCACGCTGACCGCTCCACCTTCAGCACCAGCCACCACTTATGCTCCCTCAGTGCCAGCAGCTCCGGGACCAGTCAGGTTCTGCATCCACTGTGGCGCACCTAACCCTGCGGAATCAAAGTTCTGCAAGAAATGCGGCCAGAAACAGGAATAACGCAAGGGCAAAAGTCTTGTCACAGTTGCAGACTCTGGATCGGCAAGAGGAGCGGCAGTGTCTGACTTGAAATGGCCCATACTTGCTCTTGCTGGAATCCTGGTCATCGGATTCTACTGCGTGTTTACTTTCGCATCCATCGCACTGTTCCCGCCGCCCTTCAGCCCTGTCACCAACTGGCTAAGTGACTTGGGGAACTCCAGATTCAGCCCCAAAGGCGCAGTCTTCTATAATGTCGGCTGCGTCCTCACAGGGCTTGCGTTGTTTCCCTTCTTTGCCGGCTTCTACAAATGGTACACAGATGAGAAGTGGAGAAAGCTCCTGATGACAATCACTCAGGTCGTCGGATTCATTTCTGCCTTCGCATTAATAATGATCGGCGTATTCTCGGAGGACTACATGGCGCAGCACGTTTTCTGGTCAGATATTTTCTTCGTCTTCAACCTAGTAGTGTTGATCTTGGCCAATGCTTCACTCATGACCCACAGGAAGTTCATGAAACCGATCGCCTATTACGGTTTCGTCGTGGCCGTGATCAATTTGTCCTTTGTTGCTCTCAGCAATACACCAATACTTGAATGGTTCACGGTCTTCACAGCACTGGGCTACGTTGCACTGCTGTCGTACAACACGCACAAGTCGCAGGTATCTGCGTAGAGTCTCAGGATCCGAGACGCGGCAGGAGCAAGCTACTCTTCGATCAATTCGAGCCAGTTCCCATCCGGGTCTTTGATGAAGGCTATCTGATGGCTGCCCCCCTTCAGTGTGAATGGTTCCATCGCTATCGCGACGCCTTGTCCACGTAGACGCTCTATCGCCGCTCTGACATCCTTCACACCAAACGCGATATGATCGAAGTTGTCTCCCTCAACAAGTTGCCTCTTGTCTCGCCAGTGAGTCAACTCAACGGCATTCTGATCTGTGTCCTCTAGGAAGGCGATTTCAGCATTGTTCTCTTTGACTTCGAGTCTGCGTGTCAGTTTCAGCCCTAAGCGGTCTCGGTAGAAGGCCAGCGACCTATCAAGATCCATCACATTCAAGCAGGTATGCATGATTCGCAGGACGAATCACAGCAATAGAAATGCCTCAGCCCCAACTGATTTACATTGTGCATGGATCAGCGCCGGGATCCATTTGACACGTGACCGACGCTGACAGGCTTCAGCTATTCTTGTAGGATCTGGAGAAGTTGCTCTCGTTCTATATTGCCGCCGGTCAGAAGAAGCGCAACTTTCTTTCCGTTCAGTTTGTCTTTGATCTTCATAGCTGCGGCAGTAGAGGCCGCGCCGGCCAATTCCGCAACTTGGCCCGTTGCGTAGAGGATGTTCCTGACTGCCTCTCTCATCTCATCGTCACTGACGAGGACAATGTCGTCGAGTTTCTGTCTGAGTATCTTCAGAGGTAGCTCGTATGCTTGTCCCGCGGCTAAGCCTTCGGCCGCTGTCTTGACGCCGGCCGTGGACACTATTGTGCCGCTCTTCCATGACTGGTAGAGCGCCGGTGCACCCTCTGCTTGCACACCTATGACCTTGATTCGTGGATCGACCGCCTTGTAGACTATGCATGCTCCACAGGCGCCGGATCCACCACCGATTGGGTTGATGACGACATCTATGTCCGGCTGTTCCTCGACGATTTCGAGATGCATTGTTCCGACGCCTTCGTACAGGAGCGGTTCATTGATGCCGTGAACGTAGAGGTACCCCTTCTCAGACGCTAGCTTCTCAGCGTACTCCCTCGCTTCTTCGTAGTAGCCGCCGTAAGTGATGACTTCGGCTCCGAGGTCTCTGACGGCTTCATTCTTCAGTCTCGAGACGCCATGCGGCATGACGATCTTGACCTCGGCGCCAAGTAGGGATCCCGCACAAGCTATTGACTGTGCATGGTTCCCCGTTGAGGCCGTGACTACCCCGTGCTCGATCGCTTGGTCCTTCATTCTGCACATGTAGTGGATGCCGCCGCGTATCTTAAAGGCTCGCGTAGGCTGAAGGTTCTCCAGCTTCAAGTAGGCTTGACAGCCAAGAAGATTCGACAATCGGTGAGAGTGGATGAGGGGGGTGGGTTTCAAGTATCGATTGACCACTTTCCTCGCTGCGTAGACGTCCGCGAGTTGTGGAACCCTCAGCTGCTGTGATCGAGACATGCTCCTTGCTCCTTACACATCCATTGTTCGTTCGGCATTCCCTGTCATAGGAGATCTATGACGTGGTCTTCGAGGGTTTCCGTGGGCCTTCTACGCTTCTCGAAATCGGATTGATGACCAATGGAACAAACCACATGTAGAATCTTACTGGAGTATCGCCAATCTGCCAATACCAGAATTGCGGAAGTGCCGTCACGAAGAACACCGCAGCGGAAACGAAGAGTCCGTTTCTTGCGCGCCTATACCTTGGTAACAGTTCTTGTGGAAGGAGCCCTCTCTCGTCAACAGATAGCTCATGGTTGAAGAATCCTAGGATTGCCATGAGTCCTCCCATGTCTAGTGCGTAGATCACAGATGCGTAGTCGATGATTCCTCGTTCTCCTGCATGCCCGACGAGAGACACTAGGTGGAACAGATACGGCTCAACCACCACGAGGAACAGCATTAGCACGTTGAGAACCAATGTCCTTCTTGTCTCGAGCGGGAGCACGGACATGACTCGTGTGTAGCTCATCCAGACGTAGATCAGGATCAAGAAACTGAACGCAAATGCTAGAATGTCGCTTGTGACTTCCGCTGGGGTGCTTGGTGGCTTGCTGAGCAGTGAAAGCGCGCCCACCGAGAGCGCAAGTCCGAATATCAGGTCAGAAAGACTCTCGATGCGCGGCTTAGGACGCGTCGTGGTCTCGGGCATTGTTGCAGAATTCTCCTGCGTCTGCAGAAAGGCGCCAGTTGGATAAATGCGTTGGTCCAGCGCCAACCATGTCTGAGGTTGACGCATGTCTGTGCCTGCTCGACATCTCTCTTCTTGTATGCCGCGGCATGTGCTGTGGTCGAATGACTACGTTTCGACAACTCCCATTGTGCGATGGGGCTCCTCCATTTCGTCCATTGATTCGCGGCCTCTAACCAGAGACGCAAATGTGCCGACTGCGCCTATGACTGATGCAATCAGAAATACTGTGCTCATTCCTACGATGAACTCATCTCTTGCGACAGTGCCCTGCGTGGTCAGACCTGTGAATAGTTGCAGAACTGCTTGGGGAGGCAGTGCAGCGGCAATGACAGCGCCGGCAATCGCGAGCCCAATAGATTGCCCTGTGGATCGCATCGTGCTGATTGTTCCCGAAGCCACACCCAGCTTACTTCTATGGACCGAACTCATGACGGCGCGTGTGTTCGGTGAAGAGAATAGGCCAAAGCCAACTCCGAGCAAGGTCAGTCTCAGTACAATGTCATTGATTGAAGAGGCGGCATTCAATTGGGACAGAAGGAGTAGCCCGACTGTCACGACAAGCATACCAGCCGAGCTTAACAATCTCGAGCCGAATCTGTCTGATAGCCAACCACTGAACGGAGAAAGCAATGCCATCGCGACGGACATTGCTATCAGGAATAGGCCCGCGCTCTGAGGTTGAAGTCCCAGAATATCCTGCAAGTAGATCGAGATCATGAAAGTCACGCCACTGACAGCAATATAATTGAGAAGTGCGGCTGTGTTGGCGGCAGCAAAGAGCCGGTTCTTCGTGAAGAGTGAAAGGTCGAAGGTTGGAGTAGCAGTCAGTCTACTTTCCGCATAGATGAACAGAACGAACGCGCCCACGCTGAGAAGTAGAAGGGACACAATAGGAGTGGAATTCCATCCAAGACTGCCCCCCAGTGTTAGAGCTACTAAAAGTGATGCCAACGCCGCCGAGAGCGTTATCGCCCCAGCGAGATCGAATCCTCCGTCCGTCGATGGGATCTTGCTCTCTCTCAGCTTGAGTGAAGCGAGGCCTATGACGAGGATTCCAATGGGGACGTTGACGTAGAAGATTGACCTCCAACCGAAGTTTTGCACTAGAATCCCGCCGATGACCGGGCCTGTCATGAGTCCCGCGTAGACCGCCGTCGCATTGATTCCCAGAGCTTTGCCTCTTTCCCAGCTTTGGAAAGATTCAGTCACGATGGCGGGACTATTGGAGGCGATGAACGCAGCCCCAACCCCCTGTACGGCTCTGAAGATCACGAGCTGGAGACCTGTTGCTGACACACCACACAGAATCGATCCTGCAGTGAATATCGCGAAGCCAAGGATGTACGTGCGTTTCCTTCCTCTGATATCGGCCAGTCTTCCAGCATTGATGAGGAGTACCGTCAGGACAAGGAGATAGGCCAGCGAGATCCAAATGACAGTCTCAAGTCCTATCATCATTGAGGACGCAATCGATGGGATGGCTATCGTCACTATGCTGCCGTCGAGCGGCGCCATGAAAGCGCCTAGTGTTGTTATCAGAAGAACGGTCCACTTGTAGCCAGATGGTGTCTGCGTTTCCCGAACTGTGAAGGCAGTGTTCCTCCTCGCTCGCTCAGGCGCTGCAGGGGTCGTGGCGTTCCAGCAGCGATCCTTCCAAGAGTTAAATCGTCTAATAGTCTTTCTTGCATGCTGGTAGATCCCTTTTGGATATCGATAGGATACGTTCAGAATTCCCTGTCACTAGGAAATACTCGTACTTCGACCACGCGGCAGTTGGTCCGCTTCCGACCAGGGTGACGGAGGCCACCAAGCGCGTGGTGGAGGAGAAATCGGAAGGAGACCTCCATTGGGGATGTTGGGAGGATACTATTGAAGCCACGCGGAAATCAATCGCAGAACTCATCAAGGCCAGACCTGAGGAGATCGCTCTCGTTCATAGCACATCTGAAGGCCTGGCAATAGTTGCCAACGGTTTGTCATACGAGAAAGGCCAGAACATAGTCACCTGCGACATGGAATTCGCGTCGAATCTCTTTCCTTGGCAAGCACTCGCTAGGCGCTACGGCCTGGAACTGAGAGTGGTTCACAATCGCGACGGTATGCTGCGGATGGAAGACTTCGCTGACGTCATCGATTCAAAGACAAGAATCGTCGCCGTCTCGTATGTCCAGTATTCGAACGGGTTCAAGATTGACCTTGAAGAGCTTTCCAAGATGGCACATGAGAACGGTGCCCGCGTAGTCACTGACGCCGTTCAGGCTCTGGGTCACATGCCGGTTGACGCGTCGGAGCTCGGAGTTGACTTCCTCGCAACAAGCGGGTACAAGTGGCTGCTCTCGCCAATCGCGACAGGTTTCTTGTATGTCAGGCAGAACCTGCTCGAAGAGCTCTGGCCAACCATCGTGGGATACCGATCGGACGAGCACCCCATGGAATTCGGTTTCAGGGAATTCCGCCCCGCCCAGACTGCTCGAAGGTACGAGGCCGGTCAGCTCAACTTCCCCGGCTTTGCGGGAATGCGGGAGGCTATTGAGCTCCTGCAGAGTTGCGGCATCGAGAACGTGTGGCAGAGGATTCTTACCCTCGAAGATCGGCTGGTTGACGGCTTGCAGCGAGGAATGCATTTGCAGTTGAGAAGCTGCTTGGATGAGGGATCCAGATCTGGAATCCTGAATGCCGCATGCAACGATCCTGACTCGGAGTCACAGCTCCTACTGAAGCGAGGAATAGTCGTTTCTGTCAGAGGAGGCGGTTTACGTATCTCTCCGCACTTCTACAATACGGAAGAGGAGATTGACAGGTTGATTTCAGAGCTCAAGCTCCTCTAGGACAAGGAACTGCAGACCCTGATCAGCGTTTCCGTGCGAGCGGTCACAATGCCTTCGCGATCTCATCCAGAGCTTCAGGGTTGTCCAGCGTTGAGAGGTCTCCCGCTTCTGTCTTGCCGAGGAGTCGTGACCTGATGAGTCTTCTGACAACTTTGCCTGATCGTGTCTTGGGCAGTTGCTTTACGAATCGTATGTCCCTCGGTCGGAACGTCTTCCCCATCACGGTTGCCACTTGATCTTTCAGTGACTCTCTCAGATTGTCGCTCGGCTCTATGCCTGGCCTGAGAACTACGAAGCAGGTTACTTCTTCGCCCTTCACTTCATGGGGTACCCCGATCGCTGCGGCCTCTGAGACGCTTGGATGTTCCATGAGTGCTGATTCAACTTCCGCTGGTCCGACGCGCCTGCCTGACACTTTGATCGTGTCATCTGCTCGTCCCAGCACGAACCAGAACCCGTCCCTGTCCACAAGAGCCCAGTCTGCGTGGTACCAGACCTTCGGCCATCGGGACCAGTAGGTTTCGATGTACCTCTGCGGATCGTTCCAGAACCCCTTTGTCATTGACGGGCATGGTTTCTTCATGACGAGGTAGCCTACCTCTTCTCGCACAGACTTGCCTTCTTCATTGAAGACATCGACATCCATCGCCAGGCCTGGGCCTCCCACGGTACAAGGCTTGAGTGGCATGAGCGGCGACGGAGAGATGTGAGGCGCGATAAGCTCAGTGCCTCCCGTGATGTTGATGATCGGGCATCTAGATCCTCCGACCTTCTCGAAGAACCAGGTCCACGACTCTGGATCCCAAGGCTCCCCCGTCGACCCCAATATTCTGAGGCGTGACAGATCACGTCCCATCAGGTGTTGATCTCCATACCTCATCAGAAGTCTCACCAGTGTCGGCGACATCCCGAATACTGTCACTCTGAAATCCTCGATGATCCTCCACAGCCTGTCCGGCTGCGGGTAGTCGAATGCGCCTTCGAATAGGACAACTGTGCTTCCAAGGGCAAGGTTCCCGATGAGCATCCAAGGGCCCATCATCCATCCGATGTCGGTGACCCAGAAGAACACGTCGTTGTCCTTTGTGTCGAAATGGTACGCGACATCTTTCGTGCATTCAAGTAGCGGTCCGGCATGCGTGTGAACACACCCTTTCGGTTTGCCAGTCGTTCCAGAACTGTAGAGAACCAGCGACACGTCCTCAGAGTCCAACTGCTCGGTTGGGCATTCCCTGGATTGTTTCCTGACTAGATCGTCCCACCAGATGTCCCGTCCACCTGACCAGGGCACCTCGACGCCGAGTCTCTTGCATACGACGACATGCTCGATGCTCTTCACTAGGTCGACCGCGATGTCCGCTTCTCTCTTGACGCGGAGGTTCTTGCCTTTCCTCAGTGTCCCGTCGGCGGTCACCAAGATCTTCGCCTGAACATCGTTCAGTCTCGATGCAACAGCTGAAGCTCCAAACCCTGAGAATATCGGAACACAAATCGCTCCGAGCTTGAATGCGCCGAACATCGAGATTGGAACTTGTGGTGACATCGGCATGTAGAGTCCTATGGCGTCACCTTTGCGGACCCCCATGTTCTTGAGAGCGTTTGCGAATCTGTTCACTTCCTCGCCGAGATTCCCGTAGGATAGTTTCCTCACTTGTCCGTCTTCGCCTTGCCAGATGATCGCGGTCCTGTCTGTTCTCATTATGGCGTTTCGATCGATGCACATGTGGGCAATGTTCAGTTTGCCTCCAAGGAACCAGCGCGCCCACTCAATGCCTCTGGAAGTGTCCAAGATCTTCTCGTAAGGTCTGAACCATTCGATGCTCAGATCCTTCGAAGCGGCATCCCAGAACCATTCGATGTCGTCTATGGATCTCTTGATCAATTCATCGTGTGTCTGTATGCCGTGCTTCCGCATGAGCCGTTTCATGTTGCTGTTGTCGACGTACTGGCGCGTGGGTTTCCAGACAATCGACATTGCCATTCAACTCTTCGAGGCTATCGTGTTGAGTATTTAGCGTTATGAGATGTTTGCTGATCGAAGCTCTTTTTAGCATCAGGGTTCGGGTTGTCGTGCCCTGAGGGTTTGGCTGTGAGTAGAACTCAGAAGATCGAATACCCGTCTCGACTTAGGCAGATGCTTGAGCGCGCACTGAGTGACACAGAAGGCTTCTGGGGAGAAGCTGCACGCGAACTGCACTGGTTCAGGCCTTGGGATCGCGTGTTCGAGTGGAACTACCCGAATTTCAAATGGTTCGTCGGAGGCCAGACTAACCTCGCCTACAATTCTGTGGACTATCACGTCCTCCAGAAAGGAAGAGGGGAGAAAGCAGCGATAATTTGGGAGTCGGGAGAAACGGGCGAAAGCAAGACACTGACGTACAGGCAGTTGCTGGAGGATGTTAAGAGATTCGCTGCGGCCCTGAGAGCTCTAGGCGTGGAGAAAGGCGACAGGGTCACAATCTACATGCCGATGGTTCCAGAAGCAGTCGTGGCCATGCTGGCCTGCACGAGGATTGGCGCAATACACTCCGTGGTATTCGGAGGCTTCGGCGCAGGCGCCTTGGGTGAGAGGATAGTGGACGCCGGCTCCAAGGTCTTGGTTACAGCCGACGTGGGATATCGACGAGGAAAGGAGGTCAAGCTCAAGGAGGTTGTTGACGAGGCCCTCCTGACACCCAGCGAGATCCGGAAGGTTGTCGTGCTCAAGAGATCCTCGAAAGACATTCAGATGAACAAGGGCAGAGACCTGTATTGGGACGAAGCGCTCGGCTTGGGCAAGCCTGAGAGGACCGATTTCGTTCCTGTCGAGTCCAATGACCTGGCCTTTATCCTCCACACGTCGGGTACCACCGCGAAACCAAAAGGCACAGTCCAACCTCACGGCAGCTACCAGGTCTACATTCACTCGATGGGCAAGTGGGTCTACGACATGACTGGTCAGGATATCTGGTGGTCCACCTCAGACATCGGTTGGATCGTCGGCCACAGCTACGTTGTCTATGGGCCGCTCTTGTTCGGCTGCACGACTCTGCTGTATGAAGGGGTTCCAGATTATCCGGAACCGGATATTTGGTGGAAGATCGCTGAGAAGCATCGCGTCACCAAGATGTGGATATCTCCAACAGGGGTGAGAGCCCTGATGAAATACGGCGACGAACTGCCCGCGAAACATGACCTAAGTTCGATAAACCTCGTTGTGTGCGCCGGCGAAGTTCTCAACCCGCCGGCTTGGAAATGGCTGCAGCAGACTGTCCTGAAAGACAAAGTGCCTGTCATCGACCACATGTGGCAGACAGAGAGCAGCGGCCCCGTGGTCGGCAACCCAGTCGGTATCGCAATGCTGCCGATCAAGCCGGGCTCAGCAACAATACCCCTGCCCGGGATCGAGGCAGACATAGTGAACGAGCAAGGAGAATCACTTCCGGTGGGCGCCAAGGGCACATTCGTATGCAAACGCCCGTTCCCCGGCCTGACGCCAACGCTCTGGAAAGACCATGATCGATACGTGAAGGACTACTGGGAGCGCATTCCCCGGCGCTACTACACGGGCGATGCAGCACTGAAAGACGAGGATGGATACATCTGGTTCCTCGGAAGAATGGATGAAGTGATCAAGATAGCCAGCCACCGCATCGGAACAATCGAGATCGAGAGTACCCTCATCGGCCATCCAGCTGTCGCAGAGGCAGCTGTAGTAGGGAAACCTGATCCCGTAAGAGGAGAAGTGGCGGCAGCATTCGTTGTCCTCAAGGCCGGCAACGCGCCCAGCGAAGAACTGAAAGCAAGCCTGCGAGGGCTCGTTCAGAAATCAATGGGAAAGATCGTCGTCGTTGACGAAATCAACTTCGTCGAAATGCTTCCGAAGACAAGGAGCGGGAAGATCATGAGACGTCTCATCAAGGCAGTTATAACCGGGCAACCACTCGGCGACTATTCCACGATAGAAGACGAAGTATCGATTGAGGAGATAAGAAAAGCCGCGGAAACTCTGATGGCTGGCCTCAAGAAGAAATCCTGAGATCGCAATCGAAACGGATTGCTGATTGTCTGGCCGGCAACGTTTATTTCAAGGTCGTTCGGTCAGTGCAGTCGGTCCCGCGGTAGCTCAGCCTGGTAGAGCTTCCGAGTCAGGTGAACATCCTGACGGAGACGCTGTAGACCTGTGCCAATGGCATGGGCCGCTCAGCCTACTAGGCGTACAACGGAAACCGGAGTGTCGCCTGTTCAAATCAGGCCCGCGGGACCAAACTCACGTCTTGTTTCGTCTCCTAACCCGGCTTCCACGCATGGCCCAATCTAGTGGCTGTCAGCACCTTCTCTCGACAAGCAACCTATTTGGTGGGGCTGAGTGGTGTGAACTCAAAGGATGTAACCACAATCTCTTGATCACAAGATCGGCCGTACTTCCATGCTGCCAGCCAGCCCCCATACAGCCATAGGTTGATGTGGACTCTCTCTTGTCCGAGGACCAGCGCCTCTCTGCTGGACCCTGGATATGTCCAATCCTGCACGACATGTTCGCCAGCCAGCGAGCCGGTATTGTTGCCGACTGCGCTCCGGAACCGTATCGCTTCTGCGGTCCACTCAATGACGTGAACGGAGTCGCTTTCGCTCCGGGAGAAGGAGAATGCATGCAAGTGACCCTGCAAGTCTGCCGGCCACACAACATACTGAGCATTATTGGTCCGCGATGGATCTGCCCATCTGGAGAACTCGATGTCAAGTTCGTTTCGGTCAGATTGATAGAGGAACAAGCCAACGACGACCATGGGCTTGAGAGAATCGATCGCGCCGCCAACATGGAACACGTATCGGCCGTAGCCCAGTGAAATAGGAAGGTAGACCTCGCTACAGTACCATCTCCCGTTGACATATCTAATCCTGAGATGCAATTGTCCACTATCGTCCACCCACACGTTCTCGCCATCGCTAGACCAGCGGTTAGCGCCGGGATCGCCATGACCGGACCTGACATGCCAAAGGAATCCTGCAAATCTCAGTGTCCTCACGGCGGTTGCTTCGGGAGAGAGAAAGCAGCCAACCGAGAGCAGTAGAACGAGGACCAGCCACAACCCGCATAATCTGAGAGCTAGTGCCAAGATGAATCGGCGGGAAGGCAAGATGTTAGTCACGTGTGGCTTTCGCCGAACCGTGTCTGCCAATCGAGGTCGACAATGCTTTCTGAGGCAACAAGCCTTCTCACTGCGTGAAAGGCGGATCGCACCCGTCTGTGACCCATTCACGGAAGTATCCAACAGCAACCTCAAGAAGGATAGCACAAGACCGGCTGATAAGGGACTGCAGACAAGGAACCGCTTCGTACTTGCGGATCTGCGCTGAGATTGCTGACTGCTTCTTGCTTAGTGCCCTAGCGCAGCAGAAGATGACGGGCATAGGCGGTGTCTGAGGAAGTGGCAGTTCCTGTTACAATCCCTGTGACACACACATGTCTCTAAGCCAGACTGGGGCATCTACTGGTAGGGCAGCCGCACCCAAGGCCGTTGGCCGAGGTCCGCGACACACGCGGAGACATCGTCCGTTACAATTCGGTTCTAGATTCTGTACAGATAGAGCGCATGAAGCCCCAAGGGGCCCTGGATCAGCTCCACGCGGCTTGGTGCCCAATCTGGAATCGAGAAGTCGTGCGTGACAACACGTGCTCCGCTGTGTAGCTCCCTCTCGAGTTTCCTGCGTAGCGCCTCATTCACGGATGGGAGTAAATACATCGTTACGACGTCTGCGTTCGACAGGTCGGCCTCGAAGAAGTTCTGTCTCAAGGCTTGAAGGTTGGGCTTGAGGGATGGAACGCTGTTTCGAATGATCGCATATCTATCGGGATGAAGCTCCACTCCGAGTGCCTTCGCCCCGAACTCTCTGGCTGCCGCTATTACGATTCGCCCGTCTCCGGCGCCAAGGTCGATCAACCGGTCTGCGGGCTTCGTGTCGGCAAGATTCAACATTCTTCGGACTATAGGTCTCGGCGTCGGTACGAATGGGACATCCAGGCCAGTCTCGGTCATCTTGCGTTCCACTGCATCATTTTCTTCAGCGCGGGCAACATTCTCATGGGCTTGAGGGGGTTGGCGCCCTGGGCGGGATTCGAATTCGCGGATCAGACTCCTTGGTGCTGATCTCCCGCGTCGATGGCGTGACAGGCCATCATCCTGGACCGCTGAACGACCAGGGCGTCTTCGTTGTCAGCGGGCATGTGAACCATTTGGACGCAGATTAAACGTTTTTGGATATCTTACGTCTAGGTCAGCAGATACGAGGCACTGGATCACCAAGCGGTTTCGCAAGGATCCTTCTTCC